>JAEEGG010006639.1_pt1 | contig 27069 bp, 15 predicted proteins | sample 9134161 | NCBI WGS metagenome assembly JAEEGG01 (sample SAMN16246543, study PRJNA631951) | gut metagenome | biome: gut microbiome; feature: rumen; material: CR-attached | host: Bos | place: Iran: Karaj | collected 2018-10 | reverse complement strand
GGAGAGACGGAGGACCCCAGGGTCCAAGCCGCCGAACTGCCCTCCCGAACGGGTGGGGCGGGGGGCGGGTTCCTGGCTAATGGCGACCACTGCGTAGTGCAGCGTGTAAGGAATGTTCGCGAGCTTTACGGCTTTCGTTTTGCCGACATCACCATCCGGCTGCCCGACTACGATGACTGCGAACTGACGGTAACAGCCATCCTCGACACGCTCAGGGCCGAGGCTCCGGCTCTGACAAGGACTCAGCAGGAGCAGCTGTTCAATCAAGTAATGGAGGACTATGCCGACATACCCCTCAAGGCCGACCGCATCAAAGCCCTGAGAAACGATGTCTACTACAATGCGCTGCAGGTGAAGTACGGTTATGCCGTGACCTGTCACAAGGCGCAGGGCGGCCAATGGGCGCATGTCTACATCGATCAGGGCTACATGACCGACGACATGCTCTCGCCCGACTACATCCACTGGCTCTACACCGCTCTCACCCGGGCCACCGAAAAGGTGTTCCTCGTCAACTGGCCCGCTACACAAACAAAAGAACTATGAACTATCAACAAATAATCGACAAGTATTACCCGGAGGACGATGCTCTGCACCGCCTCCTGCTGAAGCACTCACGACAAGTGACCGACCGCTGCCTGCTCATCGCCAGCCGACATCCGGAGCTGAATGCCGACTCTGCCTTCCTCGAGGAAGCCGCTATGCTCCACGACATCGGCATACGCTGGTGTCATGCCCCCTCCATCTTCTGCGAGGGCACGGAGCCATACATCCGTCACGGACTCATCGGAGCAGAGCTGCTGCGGCAAGAGGGCTACGAGCGGCACGCTCGTGTCTGCGAACGTCATACTGGTACAGGCATCACCATCGAACAGATAGAACGCCAGCACCTGCCCTTGCCGCCCGCCGACTATCAGCCTGTCAGCATCGAGGAAATCATCGTCTGCTATGCCGACAAGTTCTACTCCAAGTCCCGTCCCGACCGCATCCTCACTGTCGACCAGGCAGCTCAGAGCCTCGAGAAGTTCGGACACGAGGGCGTGGAGAAGTTCCTCAGCTGGGCAGAAATGCTGGAATAGTCACTCTTCTAAAGGTCTCTTGACACCGAAAATCCCCACAAATCGGCGACGAATCAATTGCTATTTCTTGGGAAATGCTTGGATTGATGCGTTAAACTATCGTAAACGGGGCGATATTCGGGATTTTTGATGTAATTTTGCAGCCGTGAAACAAAGAACGGGTACACTAATCTTCGTGCTGGCCTTCATGCTTCTGTGGGCCTGCACGCCGTCGTCGCTCTTCAAGGGTGGATCCCAGAAGGAGACGACAGGAACGGTGTTACCTCCCGACAATCCTACCCAAAGCACTCCGGATGATAGTCTGAAGACCCCGACGAAGGATCTGCCGGCCGATACTATCGCCAAGGACACCATCCCCGTTGAGATCATTCCCACCGACAGCATTCTTGCCGACAGCATTCCTGCTGACAGCATTCTCACAGACAGTATCCTTGCTGACAGCACGGCTACGCAGGCCCTTAGCGACAGCATCGAAGCCCCTGTCGACATCAATCGTCCTGCCCACGCCGCCCTGAAGCGCGACACTACCACGATGGACTCGCTCGAGCTGGCCATCTATAAATACAATAAGGTGATCGACGACTCGCTGCGACTCGACTCCTTGAACCGTCAGAAGAAGAACGGCATCGATGCACCTGTGGTGTTCTCGGCCAAGGACTCGCTCATCTACGAGGCAGCTACGGGTATGGCCCACCTCTTCGGCGACAGCCACGTGGAATACCAGAACATGGACCTGCAGAGCGACAAGATATACATGTGCCTCGACTCCTCGCTCGTACATGCAACGGGCAGTCGCGACACCACTGGAATGCTGCAGGGAACGCCTGTGTTCAAGATGGGCAGCGACACTTATGAGAACGACACGATGGCCTTCAACTTCAAGACGAAGAAAGGACTCATCAAGCAGGTGTACACGGAGCAGGAGGAAGGATTCCTCACCGCAGAGATAGCAAAGCGAGGTGCCAACGGCGAGCTCTTCCTGGGAAAAGGACGCTACACCACCTGCGATGCCCCCCACCCCGACTTCTACTTCGCTATGTCGAGGGCTAAAGTACGTCCCGGAAAGGACGTGGTCTTCGGACCTACTTACCTCGTCGTATGCGACGTGCCGCTGCCGCTGGCCATCCCCTACGGTTTCTTCCCCTTCACCCAAAGCTACTCCTCGGGATTCATCATGCCTACCTATGGTGATGAGACGGAACGAGGATTCTATCTGCGCGACGGAGGATATTACTTCGCCGTCAGCGACAAAATGGACCTCAAGCTCCTCGGAGAGATCTATACCAAGGGCTCATGGGGTGCCTCTGTGGCCAGCAACTACCGCAAGCGCTACCGCTACAGCGGATCGGTCTATGCCAGCTACCAGAACACCATCAACGGCGAGAAGAACATGCCTGACTATTCCAAGCAGACTAGCTTCAAGATACAATGGAGCCACCGACAGGACGCCAAGGCCAACCCCTTCAGCAACCTCTCGGCATCGGTGAACTTCGCAACGTCGAGCTACGAGCGCAATAACCTCACGTCGATGTACAACCCGCAGTCGATGACGCAGTCGACGCGTACATCGTCCGTATCCTACAGCACCAACTTCTCGAGCATCGGTATGACATTGTCGACGACGATGAACCTCAACCAGAACATGAAGGACTCGACCATAGCTCTTACCTTGCCCGACCTTAACATTACCATTTCGCGATTCTATCCCTTCAAGCGCAAGAAAATGGCTGGTAAGGAGCGGTGGTATGAGAAGATATCCATGAGCTACACCGGAAAGATATCCAACTCGATCAACACCAAGGAAGACTTGCTCATGAAGTCGAACATTATCAAGGACTGGAAGAACGGCATGCAGCACTCCATACCCATCAGCGCCAACTTCTCCATACTGGAATACATCAACGTCAACCCGTCGTTCAACTTCACCGACCGCACCTATTCCAACAAGATCATGAAGTCGTGGGACAACGTCAGGAACCAGGAGGTCAATGACACCGTCTACGGATTCTACAATGTCTACAACTGGAACCTGTCACTATCCGCATCCACTAAGCTCTACGGATCATACATCCCCTCACGCAAGATCTTCGGCGACAAGATCGACCGCATACGCCACGTCTTCACCCCCAGTCTCAGCTTCAGCTATGCGCCCGACTTTAGCGCCGACCGCTACGGCTACTATCAGACCTACCAGAAGACCGATGCCGAAGGCAACGTCACCCTCGTTGAGTACTCACCCTACACCAGCGGTATGTTTGGCGTGCCTGGAAAGGGAAAGACGGGAAGCATTTCCTTCGACATGTCGAACAACATCGAGATGAAAATCAAAAACGACGAGGACACCGTCAGCGGCTTCAAGAAAGTGTCAATCATCGACGAGCTGGGAGCATCGATGTCCTACAACCTCTCGGCAAAGACTCGCCCCTGGAGTGACCTCAGCACACGTCTGCGACTGAAGATCACCAAGAGCTACACCTTCAACCTCAACGCTGTCTTCGCCAGCTATGTCTATGAGGCCGACTCTGTAGGAGCCACGCCACGCGTCAGCGACACACAGACTTACTGGGGCATGGGCAAGATCGGACGGTTCCAGGGTATGTCGCAGAACCTGAGCTACTCTATCAGCAATGAGAAGGTGGCCAAGATCATCAAATGGCTCAAGGGAGAGCGCGACGAGGACGAGAAGAGCAAGAGAAAGCGAAACAACAATGAGGACGACGAATACGACGAAGAGGATGAGAACGAGGTAGAGACCAACATCGACCACGACCTAGAGAAAGGAAAGCACGGGGCTAAGCGCAAGGCGGCCACCGATGCCGAGACTGACGAGGACGGTTACCTGCCCTTCTCGCTGCCTTGGTCGCTCAGCTTCGGCTATGGTATCACTATGCGTGAGGACAACGACGTGAAGCGCTTCAACTATAATACTATGCGTTATCCCTACAAGTTCACGCAGAACCTGAACGTCAGTGGTAACATCCGCATCTCCGATGGCTGGAACATATCTTTCTCCTCGGGCTACGACTTCGATTACAAGAAAATATCAATGACGACGGCATCACTCAGCCGCGACCTGCACTGCTTCAGCATGTCGTGCTCCATCACGCTGGCACCTTACACCAGCTATAATTTCTCATTCCGCTGTAATGCCGCCACCCTCACCGATGCCTTGAAGTACGACAAGCGTTCGTCCTACTCCAACTCAGTGCAGTGGTATTAGCAGACCGGCAATCCACACTTTGAAGCTACTCAAAGGCCTTCTTCGACAGGCAAATAGCTCTTCTTCGACAGGCAAATAACCCTTCTTCGACAGGCTAATAGCCCTTCTTCGGCAGGCTAATAGCTCAAGTCGGACAGCTTAGTGGCCGACTTTCGACATCAAAGGCATAGATGCGTTAAAGTAAAACAACTTGTTTTACCTTCGAAAGTAGGCTACTTTGGTCAGCAAAGTCGGCCACTTTGATAAGTAAAACAACTTGTTTTACTTTCAGCAGAGGCCCACTTTCCATTCCTTATTACGCCACTTACCGTTCCTTGTTCCGTCACTTACCATTCCTTCTTCCGTCATTTCTCTCTGCAAAGCGGTGTCCTTTAACGACATTTACCGCCCTCTCCTGCTAGTCCTTGAAACGGCGGAGTTTTTGAGCCCAGTACTTGCGTACGTCGCGCCAACGATAGTAGGGATAGGTATCGGTGTCTACTGGCAGCGATACCTCACGCTCGTTCAGAAGCGCCTTCATGAGAATCTGACCTTTACCTTTCTCAGGACGGTAGAAGATGAGCTGGATGTTGCAGGCCATTGGGAAGATGCGATAGTTGCGCCACTGCTCGTCGAGCTTCTCCATATCCTCAACAACCGCTCCGCAGTTATCTAGCTCAAGCAGGCAGGCCAAAGGCATGACACAGACCTCATGTCCGAAGCGGAGCGTAGCCTGTGGCTTTTGAAGGGCAACACAGGTGTCTGCCGTCTGGATGATGTTCTCCAGCAGGTTGGCCTGTGAGAAAGGCATGATGCTGTTGGTATAGGGCGAAGGGCCATAGTTCTGATACCAGCCGACATTCTGTATACGCCACATGTCGTAGATTTCGTCAGCAGTAAAGAGGTGAAGCAAGTCGGGGGCATCATCGTGACTCTGCATGTTGATGGCAACCTCAAACAACTGGTTCATCAGCCGATTTGCATTCACGCTGTCAGCCACCCACTTGGCATCATTGAACAGCACCTCCATGAGACGCTGGGGGTGAGTATGGTTGCGATTGAACTCCCGAGAGACGCGATCACCCTTCCCTGCGTTCTCCTTCACCTTTCCCTCGCGCTCCTGGTTGAGGTAGTACTGCAAGGCATCGCTCACATCATTATGGATATGAGCAGTAGGATTGGCTGCCATCAGTTCCTCGCACTCTGCTACCATCGAGAGAATACAGCGGTTCACCGTAGTAGAACGGGCATCAATAGGCACATCAGGACTCTTGAAGATCTCAGGGAAATGCTCGGCCATACGGCGGCCAATACCATGATGCTGACGCTCACCGACGGTAGTCAGGTCACCTAGGCGCTTGTATGTAGTCTTATTGAATAGCTCAAGCCGTCGCAGAGTCTCCTGACCCTCACGCGTCAGCTTTCCCTCCTTACGGGCAAGTCGCATAGGACGTATCACGCGCTCATAGTCGTTCTCACCGATGAGCCAGCGGGAGCCGTGACGTCCATAGTGGGACATATAGAAAGGAACGTAGCCTTCAGGAGCTGGCGTATAGTTAAGATCTGGCAACTGACGGTCATAATCAAGGTAGTTCGACCCTGCCAGCCAAGGGTTCTGGCTGAGTTCCTCACGTGCGGTAGTTCCGCTAGTCAGCACCGACTTCCGTTCCGACATCTGTGCCATGACAGCCATCACTGCCACGCCCATCATCATAGTTGCAAATACTCTTTTCATCTTTATTCATATTTTTGCTTGCAAATATACAAGAATAATCTGAATTATGCAAATATTTGCGGCGGGAAAAGTTGGTTCATCCCAAATAACGCTACTATTTTGGGCAAACCATAAAAAAAGAGGGTATGCCGCAAATTGGCACATCCTCTTATTGCGTTAAGACATTTGGAAATACGGCCTACTATTTACCTTCCCGGTCATCCTTTATGGCTTTAGCAATTACCAGATTATGAATACCCTCCTGAGCTTCAGCATAATAGATGCTATCACAAGAATACTTAATCTGAGTCATTTCGGTATCCAAAAGATAGAACTCTGTTATCGGCAGCGTACTGCCTGCCTCGTTATGAATCCTGTAGGTGTGCATAGCCTTAAATCCGATGAACCTAGGTTCAGAGACAGCGATCTCCATGAGTTGAGTATATTTCTCATGGCCTTTATCCTTAATCAGACCAATCTCCCAATCGATATTTTTCTGCTTCTGGATAAGATCTTCGCATTCTTTCTTTAATTCAGGACGATTACTGATTTTAGCGATGGAGTCTTTCAACTCAGAGAATTCTTTCTGCAAAGCATTATATCTTTCATTCATCTGCGTAGCCTCTTCCATCTGCTTAAAGAAATCCGGATCATCTTGCGGAGTAAAAGCACTGTCAACGGTAGTTTGTATCACTTCATAAGTGGTTCCTTTAGCTATCGTCTTACTACTTTTGATGAGAGCTTCAGCTTTTTGAACTGGAGAATTTGTGCACGCCACAATCATAAACAGAGCGCACACAGACAACATTATTTTTTTCATTACCATTTCATTTTTAACAAAGTCCTTCCTCTGATAACAGAAGAAGGACTTAAGAGATGTGGGAAAGAAATGTCTATTTTCAAATAAATACATCCTATCCCTCTTTTGAGTTAAACTAATCAGTAGTTTACTCCGCGATGGCAATAGTGACGCGGTTCTGTTCGTTCACAGAGAACGGTTGTACGCGAGCACCCTTTGAATCGGTCGAGATACGATACTCGGCAATGCCATACTTAGAGATAAGCTCCTGCTTAACGGCGTTCACACGCTGCACACCCAGGTTGTCGTTGATGCGGTCGTTACCAGTCTGCACGTCAGCATAGCCACAGAGGCTAACCTTTGCATTGGGATAACGCTGCAGATAGTTGGCGATGTCAGCCACCTTCTGCTGCTCAGACGGACGGATGTCCCACTTGTTGATGGTGAAGAAGATGTCGCGGCGCAGAGCCTCGGGCTTCTCAACATAAACAGTGTCCTTCAGGGTCTTTGTGATGTAAACGGTATCGGTACGAACAGGACCATCACCCCATGGGTTGACGGGAACAATCTCCTTCACATACTTCTTGTAGCTCTTGCCAAGGTTGATGCGCAGACCTGCCAGTGCATTGAAGTACCAGTCAGGGTTGCCAGCCTTCTTTGAGTTGTAGTGGTCAGAGAGGATATTGGCATTACCCTCAATGGTCAGAGCAACATCGCTGCCAAGACGGAAGGCAGCCTCAAGGCCGAAGCGGCCGAAGGGGCGAACCTTGGAACCATCCCAGAGGTACTCCAGAAGGAACTGCTGCTTCGACAGACCGTGGTTCTCAATATCCATAGCGATACGGTTCACCTCGCCATTGTGCCAAGCGAAGTTTGCACCACCGCCAACGAGAGCCGACAGGTTGAAGATGCGAGTAGGATTATAACCAGCAAACAGGTTCGACAGATTAAACATCAGGTCGAGACCAGGAGCAGCATAGAAATAAGAGTAAGTACGGGTGTAAGGAGTCTCATTGGCTACCTGATATCCGTTCCAACCGCCCTTCGACTGATAGAGGTTACCCTGCAGACGAGCAGCGATAACGGGAGAGAACTGATAACCAAGTCCCAGCTGGAAGTTGGGAGAGATCAGCTTACTGAACTTTGCCTCACCACGAGTATACTGAGCACCAGCCTCAAGATTCATGAACCAGTGCTTCTGGAACTCATAGCGTGTCTCAAAGACATCCGTATAGGTTGCCTGAGCCATGGCCGAGCCACTCACTGTGAGTAGCATGCCAGCCAAAAGAGTCTTCATTGTCTTCATATTCAATTCGATTTAGAGTTTTTCATTCAAGAGGTATCTCCGGGTTTTGCTGACGGTTCTCCTTGGGAACAGTAAGATACCAGTAATAACCGACGCGGACAGGCTGGAGAATGCATTTCATCGTGTTCAGCAAGGAATCTCCTTCAGCACCATACTTAATAGTATAGTGCAATTCAGAACTAGTCTCACTAAACATATGAAGTCGATCAATCTCATAGTCGCGCAAAGGGAACATCGTGTAGGTGCGTAGCATCTGCTTACGCGCAGCCTCAGAGAGGGGAACAACAGTATCACCAGCGGCCTGATAGAGCATGCTCAGTGCGCTGTCGAGCTCGTTAGCCTTCACGAAATTCAGGTACTTCTTAGCATTGTAGAGCACTGCTAGAGTATCGGTCATGGTACGCTGCATGCTCATCGACTCGCGAGGATCAATATACCAGTCCTTACTCTCGTCAGCAGCCTGATCTTTCTTTTGGTTGCAGGAAGCAAAAGCAGCACACAAAACGAAGATACCAAATAAAAACTTCAGGGTATTGTTCATTAAAAACCTTTCTTTTTGACAAGGAGTGCCCCGAGGTTTCTCGGAGCACTCCTCAAGTCAGTTATTGATGATGAATCAATTCAGATTAATCTTCCAGTGGTCCAGGATACGGAGTGATAACTACACCCTCGGGAACCTGATACTTCGGGTAAACCCTCACCTTAGACTGCATCGACACCTTACCGAAACCATACTCAGCAGTGACGGGGATGTACACCCAGAACGGGAGCTCAACGTTAGAACCCTGATTATTCTTGAAGCGGAGGTACTTAACGCCATTGAAGACAGGATCATCAATAGAGAGGACAACATTACCATTTGTCTGCAGGCTAATCTGACCAGCTGTCATAGCCTGGGCGTAAGTGAGGTTGTCATCGACCTTCACAGAACCATTGACGACCTTCATACCATACCTGACGTTCGCCAGATCCCAAACGGGCTCCTGAACCTCATAGTACTTGTAGAGAGCCTGACGATACTTAGTCCACTCGGTTGCATTTGCCTCAGGATCAGCCATCGAAACCTCATATCCACGGAAGTCGGTCATATGGAAGGCATCATCGCTGCGTACAACGGTACCGGAGATATAGCCCTCCTCGAATGCACCGCCAAGATCTGCATTGATAGCCAGAGGCTCAACGAGGCAGAAGTCGAAGTCCTTCACAGGAACGATGTTCCAGTCGTTGATGGTACCCCAAACACCCATGTGCACCTTCTTGTCGTGTGTACGATCGGGTTCAATACCGATTCCCTTCGGAACGATCGGGTTCAGCAGAGCCTGGTTGGCAGCATTGTGGTGATCAGCATAGAGCATAGCGTAGTTGTAAGGCTTACGTCCGTCCTTGGTGATGTTATCCCAAGCAACATGTTCGCCGTCTGCCTGATCAAAGTTACCAGTCATAATACCATCCTTATTAAGTTCCATCATACCCCACCACTCAAGCTGCAATGCCTGTTTGCCTGCAGTTGTCTCGAGCTTATAAGCACCTGCGGTCTTCCAGTTAATCTTGCTCAGAGCAGGGCTGTTGGTGTTGCTAGCAGGACGATAACCGGCCATCTGCGGATAAGTCTTAGCTGCGAAATTGTCAGTCCAGACCTTATTGTCCTTAATGTTAGGATTGGTCTTGTTGCCACCCTGAGATTTCAGGTGGAAGTAATTCTTTGCGGATCCACTCCACTTATCATTCTTCCAAGTCAACTGACCCTCGATAGCATCAACAGCAGGCCATGTGAACTGCATGTCCCAAGTGCTGCAATCCCAATTGAGTTTCTTCACGATGAACTGAGGCAGATTGTTCTTCTGCTCATAAGTGAAGGCATTGGTGATAGCGTTGTAGAATACGCAGTAGTCAGTTCCAGGCTCAACAGAATTGTTAGCCTTGTCGTAGAGCTGCATGCCCACGGCAGGTGCATCAATTCCATATTCCTTACCAGGAATAATAGTTCCATTCTTGATGTTGAAGTACTGAGCAGTACCATACTGAACAGCCATTACATCATAGAGTGTGTACTGAGTGAACCAGTAGTCATCATAGTAACCATTGATCTCAGGCAGAGACGGAAGCTTAACAGTCCAGATCCAATCCATGTTGAGGTCAGGATACTCAGTCGGCAGGATTGAGTGGAAGGTCAAAGTGCTGACAAAGGTCTTCTGCTGATAAGGATAGATGTTGGCAATCTGGTTAGGATCAAGTTCCCACTTAGCGATGACGGCATCACCCTGCTCGTTAGTGGTGAGATCAATCTCAGGACCATTCTCGGCAACAGCAGGTGACAGCAAGCTCAGCTGAGAAGCAGTTGTACCAGAGATATTGCCGTAAGGCAGCGTGTAGCTGTACTTCCAGTATCTCTTAACGGGACTGAAGGTGACAGGCTTATCATTGCTCAGATAAATCTGCTCGAAGGTCTTCTGTGACATTCCCTCAGGAGCAACATTTGCATAGATCTCCTCGATGACATGCTTCCAAGTGAGAGCGATGCTCTTGTTGACAGCGCAAGGAACAAGTGATGTCTCAACATCGTAAGGCTTCAATGTGACGGGCTGCTTCTTCAGCTCAACCCACTTAATCTTCATGTAGCGCTCATCAACCAGCTTGTTGTTGACGGTATCGATCAGCATGATACGGATGATAGGCTCCTTACCAACGCACGCACGGTTGTCGGTGCGGCCAAGAGGCAACTTCGACTCAACAATACCGGTTACGGCATCAATCTTAGCAAACTGCTGCTGGTCGGTGCTGTGGTCAACATCCTGCTTATACTCCTTGGTAGGAATAGCGAAACGGAAGGTCAGACCATAGGTCTTCAGCTGATCCTTAGACATCTGAGTGCCATCATGCTTGTACTGGATACCGGCGCGGTTGGTCTCATCCTTCGGAGTACCCTCCCAGTGGAAGCAACCTGTCACCATGTCGCGTACGTTCAGCGTCTGATTGTAAACGACCTGCTTGTAAACCATATGATACTTATCATTGGCAGCATCGAAGTCTACCCTCTGCCTCCACATCGTAACAGAGTCAGTGAAGTGGTGGTAGCGGTAATTGTCCAGATCCTGGTCGCCATTCAGGCCACCCCATTGCATTACCTGTTCAGTATTGCCCCAAGGCAGATAAGCAATCTTCGGAGTGAACTCGTTCTCAACCAGCATGTGGTTCTCAGAGGTAATCATAGCCTTATCGTCCTTATCGACTTCAACGCCAGCGACTTCCTGAGTCTTGCGAGGAACGTTCAGGTTGACAATGTAAACCTCGCCACCATATTCCTGTCCATTACCACCATTAAGGTTCAGTGAACCAGTGATGGTCTTCTTCAGGTTAACCTTGATGAGGCCAGGCTGACCCTTCACACCCCACTCAGCGATGCCATTGAAGGCAACGGGAGTCTCAGTGCCAAGATAAGGAGTAGTAGCACGGGTATCAGCAATTGCTGACTTATAGACAATCTTGTCCTCGTCAATGGTCTTACGATCAACGTTAGCGGGGCTCAGCGTATAGTAAGCCTCAGCGGTACCGTTATCTACGCGGATAGCCTTCTCATTGGCCTTCAGGCGAGCGTGCAGTTCGCTTGTACCCAAACCAGAAGTACCGGGTTCCAGGGGATCATAAGTCAGAGCGGTGAACTCGATAGCCTCGATACCACCGATGTAGAGCTGTGGCACGAGCGAAATGCTCTTCAGCACATGGCTCACATAAACCATGATGTTCTCAACGTTGGCAGCGATAGCATCGGCGATCTTCTGGTCGATCTTAGCGAACTGGGTCTCCAGTTCCTTTACGCGCTCATCGAGCTTACCAATCTTCTCCTCAGCAGCAGCGTCACCGTCGGCGATAAGCTGCTTCAGTTCAGCATACTTCGTAGCGATGTCGCTGTTGGTCTTCTGGATCTCAGTCATCACCTGAGTGATAGCAGCCTGACGCTCCTCAACTTCCTTGTTGATCTGCTCCTGCAGAGCATCGCTGGCGTTCTTCAGGTCTTCCTTCAGGCCAGGAATCACAGTCTCTTCCATCTTCTTCTGGAATGCCTCCAGAGCAGCCACCTGCTGGTTGAGAGCCTTCATGGCAATCTCGTAAGCCTCGATGTGGCCATTGACGATACCCTCAAGAGCGGCAATCTTGCCGTCGAGAGTCTTGTCTGCCTCCTGAAGGTCAAGAATCAGCTTATCGAACTTCTTCTCCACGCGATCGATCTCACCGGTGGCAGCAGCCAGGTCGGCAAGAATGCCAACGATATCCTTACGGATGCCTTCCAGCTCCTCAAAAGCCTTGTCGATGCGGCCATTGAGCTCAGCATACTTAGTAGCGATATCCTCGTTCAGTTTGTCAACTGCCTCTTTCAGAGCATTCTCAAGACTTGTCTTGGCAGCCTCGAGCTCAGTACGGTCAGCCTTGTTGGTCTCCAGAGCAGCGATGAGAGCCTGGATAGCAGCCTCGCGCACGTCCATCTCATTATAGATGGCAGCCTCCTTGGCGATAACGAGAGCCTCGAGCTTCTCAATCAGGTTGTCCAGACGGACAATCTCGGTCTTGTCAGCCTTGCTGGCAACGAGAGCCTCAACCTCCTTACGGAGAGACTCCAGAGCTGCATTCACAGCCTCCTTGTCAGCCTTGTTGGCCTGCAGGTCGGCAACAGCAGCCTGGACGGTGAGCAGGGTAGCCTGCAGAGCGGCAACCTCAGTCTTGTCAGCCTTACTGTTCTCAAGGGCGGCAATCAGAGTCTCAAGACGTGAAACGGCAGCATTGAACGTGTCATTGGTGACATAGTTCTTGAGCTGCTCATTCAGAGCGTCAATCTTTGACTGAACGTCAGCCTTCAAAGCGTCAACGGTAGCCTGGTCAGCCTTCGTGGCAAGAGCAGCCTGGAAAGCAGCCTGCACATTGGTGAGCGTGGTCTGCAGACCCTCGACAGTAGCCTTCAGTGAATTGAAAGCCTCAGTGGAAACCTTGTCCTTCAGGGCCTCCTGCAGGGCAGCGATATCCTTGTTGATCAACTCAACCTTGCTGTTAACATCGGCCAGGGCAGCCTTGTCAGCACGCAGGGTCTCGATGTCGCTCTTCAGGCTGTTAAGCAGAGTCTCAAGAGCAGAGATGCGAGCCACGGCCTCGTTGTAGGTCTCCTTGTCGACCTTGCCATTGATGGCAGCGGTCAGAGTCTGGATAGCTGCATCGAGAGCGCTCTGATCAGCCTTTTTAGCCAGAAGATCCTGGATTGCTGCGATGTCCTTGTCGATGGCATCGAGCTTAGCCTGTACGGCAGCCTTGTTAGCCTCGTAGGCAGTCTTCAGGTCGTTAACCTCCTTGATGAGGTTGTCGACCGTCGTCTGATCGGCCTTGGCAGCGATAGCTGCATTCAACCGTCCCTCAGCGTCAGCAATCTGAGTCTTGAAGGTGCTCTCCAGAGTCGACAGCTGGCTCTCAAGATTTGTCTTCGTTGTCTTCAGCTCAGTCTCCAAGGCGGAGAGGCTCGATGACAACTTGGCAATCTCGTTTTGTGCGGCTACGATCTCAGCCTTGTTGGCGTTGATGTCGTCATCGTAGTCAGCACAAGACACGAACACGCTGCTGGAGGACATGATGAGTGCTCCAAACAGCAGTGAACCAATTAATCTTTTTTTCATACGATTAAAATTAAAATTAATAATAAAACTAAATTTGTTTAACATCTTTTACTTTACTTCAATTCACATTTTTTCCTGCGCATCTCTTCTGAGTAGCTACAATTTCGCTGCAAATATAGGCATAAATCTGTAATCATGCAAATATTTTTGAACATTTTTTTGTAAAAACGTAAAAAAATTAGCTTTTGCAGGACTTTTCATGCCGTTTTACGCGCGAAATCGCACCATTTTGCATTGGATTCCCTTTGCTAATGGGGTGTTGCGACCTGTAGATACCAGCGTACTGATTTGCTTTTCTTACCATAGATCTCCTTTCTTTTATGAATTTTGCCTGCAAAGGTAGTGGTTTTCTTTGAATTATGCAAATTTTTCGAGGATTTTTTTAGTTTTTACTGTTGTGAAAGTACGATTTTTAGGGGATTTGCGGGCATTTAAGCCTTGGGAAGGTGTCATTATATAATATAATGTACGCGCGCGCAGACCTTTTTACATTAACAAGGGCAGCAGCGATGTTGGCTGCTGCCCTGTACGGTGTTCTAGAAGTCAGCACTCTTGGGCGTACGCGGGAAGGGTATGACATCACGGATGTTCTGCATGCCAGTGACGAAGAGGATGAGGCGCTCGAAGCCGAGTCCGAAGCCTGCATGTGGGCAGGAGCCGTAACGGCGTGTGTCGAGATACCACCACAGTTTGTCAGTCTCCATGTTGCGGTGATTGATCTCTGCCATGAGTTTGTCGTAGCTCTCCTCACGGACTGAGCCTCCAATGATCTCGCCAATCTGCGGGAAGAGCACGTCTGTGCCCTGCATGGTCGGACCAGGTGCCTGCTGCCCACGATAGCCGACGCTGCACTCTGAAGACTCAGGAGAAGCGGCTGCAGTGTTCTGCTTCATGTAGAAAGCCTTGATAGAGGAAGGATAGTCGGTCATGATAACGGGCTTACGGAAGTGCTCCTCTACAAGATAGCGCTCATGCTCGGATGCGAGGTCATCGCCCCATTGGCAGGGGAACTCAAACTTGCGTCCGTCGCGAATGGCCTGCTGAAGGATGTTGATGCCCTCGGTATAGGTGAGCCGCACGAAGTCGGCCTTGACACATCCCTCGAGTCGCTCGATGAGAGTCTTGTCGATCATCTTGTTGAGGAACTCGAGATCATCCTTGCAGTTGTCAAGTGCCCAACGTACACAATACTTGATAAAGTCTTCCTCGAGGTCCATGAGTCCTTCCTGATCGAGGAAGGCCACTTCCGGCTCAATCATCCAGAACTCAGCGAGGTGACGCGGAGTGTTACTGTTCTCAGCACGGAAGGTGGGACCGAAGGTATAGATAGCTCCCAAGGCAGTGGCACCGAGTTCACCTTCCAGCTGTCCGCTAACAGTGAGGCTGGTCTGCTCGCCAAAGAAGTCATCGTCGTAGATAATCTTCCCCTCGTCGTCCTTCTTCAGATCGTAGAGGTTCTTCGTAGTGACCTGGAACATGTTTCCGGCGCCTTCACAGTCGCTGGCAGTAATCAGAGGCGTATGGAAATAGAAGAATCCATGCTCATGGAAGTAGGTATGAATGGCCATCGCCATGTTGTGGCGAATACGCATCACAGCTCCGAAGGTATTGGTACGCAGGCGCAGATGAGCGTTCTTACGCATGACCTCGAAGCTCTGACCCTTCTTCTGCATAGGATAGGTATTGTCGCAGAGTCCGTAGATGTGTATGCTACTAGCCTGTATCTCGGAAGGCTGTCCGGGAGCTGGCGATTCTACGAGTGTTCCCTCAACAGAGAGACATGCGCCAGTTGTGACATCCTTGAGGGAGGGAGCTGCGACAAGGTCGCAACTAACGGGACAGTTTTCGGCATCAACGACGATTTGTACGCTCTTGATGGTAGAGCCATCGTTGAGGGCAATGAAGTCGACGGCCTTGCTGCTACGATGGGTGCGCACCCATCCCTTGACACAGACAGGCTGTCCGTATTCGGTGCAACCGAGAATATCGATGATTTTTGTTCTTTCCATTTTTCTATGCTTTATTATTCGTAAGAGCCCATGCGCAGGCGGTCGACCTCTTCCTCAGTGAGGTAACGCCAATCGCCTCGACGAAGGTTCTTCTTGGTGAGACCTGCAAACTGAACGCGGTCAAGCTTGATAACCCTGTAGCCAAGAGACTCAAAGATACGACGCACGATGCGATTCTTGCCGGAGTGAATCTCGATGCCCACCTGCTTCTTGTCAGTTGGCGAAGCATACTGCACGTCGTCGGCACGCACCTCGCCGTCTTCAAGGACAACACCTTCAGCAATCTGCTGGATGTCATGGGCAGTAACGTTACGATCGAGGAACACATGGTATATCTTCTTCTTGAGATACTTCGGATGGGTAAGTTTTGAAGCGAGATCACCATCATTAGTAAGAAGAAGCACACCAGTAGTGTTGCGGTCGAGTCGTCCTACGGGATAGATACGCTCAGGGCAAGCATCCTTAACAAGATCCATGACAGTCTTACGCTGCTGCGGGTCATCACTGGTGGTGACATAGTCCTTGGGCTTGTTCAAGAGAACATACACCTTCTTCTCGAGTGAGACGGGATCATCGTGGAATCGCACCTCATCCGTACGCAGGACCTTTGTGCCAAGCTCTGTGACAACCTGTCCGTTAACGGTGATGACACCTGCCTGTATGAACTCGTCAGCTTCACGACGGCTGCAAACACCTGCGTTAGCAAGGAACTTGTTAAGGCGAATTGGCTCGTTGGGATCGTAGTTCTGCTCCTTATACTCTATGCGCTTCTTCATCGAGTACTTGGCATTGGGATCGTAGTCGGCAGTACGCTGACGACGGGGACGAGGCTGCTCAAAGCCATTACCACGAGGATTATTGTAGCCTCCGCGGGCATTGTTATAAGGACGCTGAGCACCATACTGCTGGCGAGGCTGCTGCGAATAGCCGCCCTGCTGGCGGGCCTGGTTGTAACGGGGACGAGGCTGATAGCCGCCCTGCTGGCCTTCGGCGTCCTGATTGTAGCGAGGACGATAGCCTTCGCTTGGCTGATTATAGCGGGGACGAGACTGATAGCCACCCTGCTGGCCTTCGGCGTCCTGGTTATAGCGGGGACGGGGCTGATAGCCGCCCTGTTGCTGCTGGCGAGGCTGATAGCCACCCTGCTGCTGACGGGGCTGCGAATAGCCGCCTCCATTATTATAAGATGTACGCGGGCGATAAGGACGTTGCGACGGCGTGCCTTGCAAAGATGCGCCAAAGCCCTCTGGACGGAAGCCGCCCTCATCCTCGCTGTTGTAGCGATTGAAGGTCGGCCGGTTGTAGGATCCTCCTACTGGGCGGCTTGTGGTGCTGATACGTGGACGGGGTGAACGTCCTACTGGTCTGAATGTCTTGCCTTCATGGCTTGTCGGGTTCTTCTGCTCTTCATTGAGCTGATCCTGAGTCTTCTCGTTTTCGTTTTCCATAAATGCTTGTTGTTTTTGGGCCTCGCGGCTGGTTTTCAATGTGTAATAATTGGGGGATTTTTTAGATGCCTGTGTAGTTTTGGGGGGTGATTTGTGAGAGTTCGGCCTTGATGTCATCGCTGACATTAAGGGTCTGGATAAACTGCTGGATAGCAGCGGGAGTGATAATCTCATTGGTACGTGTGAGCTGCTTAAGCGTCTCATAGGGGTTAGGATATCCCTCACGACGGAGAATGGTCTGTATGGCCTCTGCGACGACAGGCCAAGTATTGTCGAGATCCCACTGCAGCTTATCCTCATTGAGGATAAGTTTGCGCAGTCCTTTGAGTGTCGACTGGAAAGCGATGAGCGCATGTCCCATGGGCACACCTACATTGCGAAGCACCGTTGAATCGGTGAGGTCACGCTGCAGCCGGCTGACAGGAAGCTTCTGTGCCAGAAAGGCGAGGATGGCATTGGCGATGCCAAGGTTGCCTTCGCTGTTCTCGTAGTCGATAGGATTAACTTTATGCGGCATGGCACTAGACCCTACCTCGCCTGCCTTGATACGCTGTTTGAAATAGTCCATGGAGATATACATCCAAAAGTCGCGGTCGAGGTCGATGATAATGGTATTGATGCGACGCAGGGCATCAAAGAGTGCTGCGAGCTGGTCGTAGTTCGAGATTTGCGTGGTGTACTGCTCACGCTCCAATCCAAGCTTCTCGTCAACAAAAGCATTGGCAAACGCCTGCCAGTCAAACTGCGGATAAGCCACATGATGAGCGTTGAAATTGCCCGTAGCACCTCCAAACTTAGCAGTCACGGGAATATCGCGAAGTGCACGCAGCTGTTCCTCCAAACGGTAGACAAAGACCATGATTTCCTTACCAAGGCGTGTAGGTGAGGCTGGCTGACCATGGGTGCGTGCGAGCATGGGCACATTGCGCCAAGCCTGAGCATAGTCGTTCAGTTGCTCAATGAGCTCTTCAAGCAGGGGGATATATGCCTGATTGAGTGCCTCTTTAATGGACAGAGGCACGGAAGTGTTGTTGATGTCCTGGGAAGTAAGGCCGAAGTGGACGAAATTCTTGAAAGTGTCTACATTGGCTTCACACATCGTGCCCAAGATGTCGTCGAAACGCTCCTTAATGAAATACTCGACAGCCTTAACATCATGATTCGTGACAGCCTCAATATCCTTAACACGGCGGGCATCGTCCTCAGAGAATTTCAGGTAGATGTCGCGCAGCTGGGGAAAGAGGTCATGGGGGAAAGTGGCCAGCTGAGGCAACGGCAGTTCGCACAATGCGATGAAATACTCAATCTCTACCCGTACACGGTAGCGGATGAGTGCATACTCAGAGAAAAACTGAGAGAGGGAAGCGGTCTTTCCACGGTAGCGGCCGTCAATAGGCGAAACGGCTGTCAGGGCTGATAATTCCATATTTTTGCAGTGCTCGTTGCTCGTTAAATGAAAATTGCGGCACAGCCGCAACATACTGAACCTTATCTTGAAGATGTGGGCGTTGACGGATTCGAACCGCCGACCCTCTGCTTGTAAGGCAGATGCTCTAAACCAACTGAGCTAAACGCCCGCTTCGACCTATGTCCTTGTTAAGCGGGTGCAAAGGTAGTAAAAAATCGCGAAACGACCAAACTTTTCGGCGTTTTTTTCGCAGGAAGAAGAAAAAAAAGCCCGACAGCGCAAAAATCCACATCAACATTTGGCTGTCTCAACTTTATTTAATACCTTTGCAGACCATAAAGACACTCATACGCAGCATGAAACGACGACTACTCCTGCTAGTATCAGCACTTCTCTTGCTCACTACGGCGTGGGCGCAAGAGGAGATATTGCCGGCAAGCACCTACAAGCAGAAAGCCTTTCAGCACCTCGACATATCTTTGACTAGTGGCACCACGGGCATCGGCTTCGACTTGTCGATGCCTCTAAACGACGTATTCTCGCTTCGTGCCGGTTATGCCACGATGCCCCACTTCTCGCATGCGATGCATTTTGGCGTACAGGTGGGTGAGGATCCTGCTACTAGCCAGTCAAAGTTTGAGCGATTGGCTGGACTTCTGGAGGACTTCACCGGCAACAAGGTGGACAATGTCGTTGACATGATAGGCAAGCCCACGTACTGGAACTGGAAGCTGTTGGTGGATGTGAAGCCTTTCCACAATAAACATTGGCACTTTACAGCAGGTATTTTCGCTGGCAACAGCAAGGTAGCGGAAGCCGTGAACTCGATTGAGGACATGCCTTCGACAATGGCCGTGAACATCTACAACAGCCTTTACTACAAAGCCGTGAGAGGAGAGCCTTTCGTGGAGTACGGAGAAATGAGCATCTACAACCAAGATGTAGCGGAGAAGTTCATGTCGTACGGTATCATGAACATCCGGATGGCCGACTACAAACACGATGTGTATTATGATGAAGATGTAGTCGCTGAATACGACCAGTTTATCGGCAATAAGGCCTACGAAGAAGGCGATATTATCTATCACGGCTCATCATGGGTTGACGAAGACGGTGTGGAGCATGGCCCTGACATCAAGTATCATAAGGGCGATGCCTATCGCATGATGCCTGACAATAACAGTATGCTGAGGGCTTGGGCATATGCGAAGCGTTTCAAACCATACCTCGGTTTCGGCTATGGTGGCTGGTTGCTGAAGAAAGATCCCAGCTGGCAGGTCTCGTTTGACTGCGGAGCCTTGTTTTGGGGTGGAACTCCGCGCATAGTGACCCACGATGGGACTGACCTGGTGAATGATGTAGAGAATGTCCGGGGCAAAGTGGGTGACTACGTCGACATCGTAAAGAAGTTCAAGGTATTTCCCGTACTGAATCTCAGAATCACCAAGCGCATTTTCTAAGGCTATGATATGGCAGTAGGCTCATAGAGCCAGTGCTACGTGACCTATACCTTACGGGTAGAGGCGCAGTAGGACGTACCTCTGAGGGAAAAAGGTCGGGGCTGAAAGGGAGAAAGGACGGAGCTATCAGGGAGAAAGGACGGAGCTCTCGTATTCGCAGCGGGCGGGAAAAACATCGGCAGCGGACGCTGCTGATATCGGCAGCAGCCGGGGATAATATCGGCAGCGGCCGCTGCGTACCATTTTTTACGGCCATGATATAGCAGTAAGCACATGGATCCAGGGGGGCTAGTCGGCCACCCGAAAAAGTAGAACAATTGTTTTAGTTCATCAACCCTACGATCTTCATCCACTAGCCCGAAATGAGGGGGTACAAACATCATGATAGAGGTGCGCCAAACGGCACACCTCTATCATCTGCATCAGCATCCAGCTGTCTACTTCAGGACGATCTTGCGGCCCTCGATGATGTAAACACCACGTGGGAGGCCCTTGGTCGTCGTAGCTTGAGAACGCACCTTTCGTCCCGTAACCGTATAGATGTCAACAGGATGTACGAAGACGAGAGTCTGAATACCATCACGCATCTGAACGGTGAGACGACCATTGACATAGGTAAAGTCATAGTTTCGAGCCTCACCACCACTAACTACGATGTCATAGGTACCAGGAGCACTCTCGGCAGTAGCCGTGGTCGTTGCCACAGGAGCTACAGTAAAGACATCGGGCGTGTCACCATTGCGGAAACCGTCATAAAGGATCTCGAAGACAGGATTCTCCTCTCCCTCCTCACGTGTATAATCACCAACAGAAGCTGTCAGCGGAGCTTTGCTGACGGTCATCGTTGCATTGACCAAACGGATATTGGGATAAGTGATTGTGCCTTGCTCGACGATGATGTCGTAGGTGCCGGCATCAGACTGGCTGGTAACAACACATGACAGAATCGGCTCACCCTCGATCTCACCGCCACTGACAATATAGGAAAGCTGCGGCACCTCGTCGCCATAGACCATCGCAGCATCGTTGGCCATGATCACTATCTCGTCGGCTTCAGTAATGATGAGTTTGCCCGACCTATAGAGGAAATAGTAAAGGTCAGATTCTGCACCGCTGACACTGACGATATATTCTCCAGGAGTATTATCATCAGGAGCATTGGTGGTAATTTCGGGCTGCTTCGTGAGCACCGTCTCATCCTGCCCAAGTTTGAATCCTTCGAAGGTGGGCTTAAACTCAGGCCGAGGATCCGTCTGTTTCATTGTGTAAGGTCCGCCAGCAGTGATGGTCAGCGGTGCCTTAGTCACGGTAAGCGTACCATTAACGAAAGTCAGGTTGGGATAATCCTCCAGTGTACCTTTACTGATGGAGATGGTATAAACACCCGGCAACGATTCAGGAGTAGCCTCGCAAGTAATGATGGGAGATCCGGTCAGCGTGCCTCCTTCGATGGTCCAAGTGAAAGCGGGGTTAGGATCGCCATAGTTCTTAGTCACGCTAGTAGCACGCACAATGATGGGATTATCAGGCTTAATAGTAAGTGTACCAGACAGATGGGTGATGTCGTAGTTATTGGCAGTTGCCCCACTGACATTAATCGTATAAGTGCCTGGTGTTTTTTCCTCAGGTACATCACAACTGACAACTGGCTTGGTAGTAAGCACAGCTTCCGTCTCGGCCAGTTTGAAGCCTGTGATGTCATAGGCAAAAGTTGGCAGGTTCTCACTTTGGACGATAGTATAGCTGCGGGCCTTTACGGTGAGCGGAGCTTTCGTCACAGTAAGTGTTCCATTAACGAAACGGATATTAGCATAATCCTGAAGAGTTCCCTTACTGATTACGATTTCATAATTGCCTATCGGAGATGCCTTCGTAGCCTCACACTTCAACTCTGGAGTACCTGTGAGCGTACCACCCTCGATGGTATACTTCAGTTCTGGTACATCATTACCATAAATCTTGGCAGTACTCGTTGCTCGAACTGTGATAAGAGGAGCCTCCTGAATGATCAAAGTACCAGCCACATATTTAATATTATAGTTCGGAGCCACAGCACCGCTAATGGTGATCGGGTAAGTGCCTGGTGTCGAGCTATCAGTGGCACTGCAGGTGACTACTGGTTTATTTGTCATCACTGTCTCCGTCTCACCGAGTTTGAAGCCCGAGCAATCGTAAGCAAACTGCGGTAGTGGAGCGCCCTGTTGGATAGTGTAGCTACGAGCAGTGACAGTGAGCGGAGCAGCACTTACGGTAAGCGTTCCATTGACGCCCGTAAACTTATGGTTGGTAATTGTTCCAACGCGTACCAAGATAGGATAATCACCAACAGGCGACGACTGAGTTGCTTCACAGCTGATGGCTGGCTGTCCCTTAAGGGTCCCCGTTCCCGTCACTTCATATTCAAACGTGGGATTGGCCTCACCATATTCACGTGTGTAACTCTTGGCAGTAACAATCACAGCATCTTTTGCAATCTCCTCGTCGTACTCTTCTTGTGTCATCAGCGTAATCTCATTGGGTGAGCCCACCGGAACAACAAGATAAGCACGGTTCTTGGGTACATATTTCACATCGGCCTTAACGAAACCGAGCTTTCCTGCAGACGTAGTTCCCAACAGACGCATAGTATTAGGATCATACTTAGTAGCATTAAAATGGAAAGCCTCCTCATTGTCATTGATAAAATCTATCTGTGAGTTCTCGAAGAACAAACCTTTAAGCAGGTTGCCGGCAGGAGCTGACGTGTCCTGCATCTCGATATTCAGACGGTTGTCAGAAGCCTCTGAACCCGCACAAGCGATAATGACCGGCGACTTGGCAGCCACCTTTCCTTGTACTTCAGTCATCACGGCAATATCTCCGTCAACCTTAGTAACTGCAAAGGCTTTCATACCCGAAGAAGCGAAGGTGAAGGGGAAAGAACCATAGAATGAGGTATACCGTTTCCCTCCAGCAGTAACTTCGGCAGGAAGTCCGAAGAAATTATTGTCATTAGCAGCAGAAATAGGAAGGATATACCACCGGCGCAGGAACTCGCTACCCTCCTTCTGGGTGGTAATACGTCCCTCAGTCTCATTACCAGCAACATCAAAGAGGTAGAGTGTAATGCCCGCTTCAGTAGCTGATGCCCAATAAGTATTGGCCTCCTTTGGTGTCAGGGTAATATAACGCCCAACTACAGCATGAGCATCGGTGCCTTGAGCCTTCAGATTATACTGATTGCCCTCTTGTTTCTCGATATAGACAACAGAACCTGCATCTGAGACCACATTCTTAAATTTCTTGATGGTCATTAACGCATCAGTATCGTAGGAAGTTGTCGACATATTAAAGCCCTTAGTCTTATTGTCAATCATGACAATATAGCGCTCAGACTTCATATTCTGCACACGATAATAGCCATCACCCGAATACTGAGATAAGGCAGGCAAGCCTAATAGTAGTGAGAAAAAAAGTGCAAGTATTCTGTTCATAATAAGCTAATTTAATAATGTGGGGCAATTGTGTCCCATGTACTTAATGGAATCCTGCCTTGCAATTAGCCAAAAGGCAAACTGCAAGACAGGACTTTAAAGTTACTAATAATGCATGGAGCAGTTACTCTGCAATGCAGATGCTCACACGATTCTTGTCGTTCTCAGCAAACGGCTGCTCGGTATCGCCCTTACTGTCGGTAACGATGCGCGAACGATCAATCTTGTACTGACGTACGAGACGGTCGGCAACAACCTTGGCACGATTCTTACCAAGACGATCATTAATCTGAGCATTGCCCGTGCCCTTATCAGCGTAACCGGTGATGGTCACCTTGGCCTGAGGATTGAGCTTCAAGAAGCTTGCAATCTCATCAAGCTTCTGATCCTCGGTTGGATCAATACGTGTGCTGTTAATGGTAAAGAACACATCACGACGCAGGGGTTCCTGCTTCTTCTCAACCTCGATAATCTTATCGATATAGACAGGCTTCTCGACCACCTTCTCAACTTCCACCTTCTTCTCGACCACCTTCTCTATAATACGAGGCTGGCGATTGAAAATGCCACGCGACTTGAACTTCATACCTGGCGTCCACAAATTGTAAGTATCACCAAGGTTGATTTTCAGTCCAGCTAATGCATTAAAATACCAGTCTGCATTCTCTGCACGCTTAGAATTGTAGCGATCGCTAAGTGTGTTTGCATTTACTTCGACTCCGAAACTCACCTTATCGCTCAAACGGAAGTCAGCAGCCAAACCGGCACGCCCCACAAAACGAGGTTTACTGCCATCCCAAAGATAGCTCATGGGAGCAGCACCGCTGGTATTGTAACGCTTGAGAACCTGGGCTGCAACGTCGGCAGCTTCATCATTGCTGAAACCAATGTTAGCACCAACACCCACAAACAGGTTCACATTTAACAGACGTTTAGGATTAAAGCCAACAAAGAGATTCGAGAGATTTGCCGTCAGGTCGATAGTAGGAGCGACGTACTTCCAACCCCACGTGAACTTCTGGTTGGGATCCTCATATTCAGAGCCACCTTTTGACTGCCAAGCATTGATAGCAAGGCGAGCGCCTAGCACCTCATCGAACTGATAGCCTAGAGTTGCCTGTACATTATATGAAAACAGATCTCCAAACGACACCTCGCCAAGGGTGTACTGTCCACCCAGGGGCTGTACCTGCACATACCAATGAGGATTGAAGACATACTCTGGCTTCTCCTCAAGTCCCTGTGCCGATGCTGAGACGAAGCCCAGCATCAGCAAACAGGAAAGTATTGATTTCTTGATATTCATTGTCAATTCTCCTTTTCAAGTGTTTGATTACTCACTGACTTTCACATAGTACTTATTGGCAAAGACCTTGCCCGCATAGTCCACAGCCGTGTAGAGGAACTCATAAGTATAGCCATTCTGACCCTCGAAGCGGATGAAGTCGTCGAAACCACCTTCAATGACCTCATTAATGCGACTCTGTGCATTGGCCTTATCCAGCACGCTCTTGCAGTCAGCGTCGCCATCCTGTGCACTTACACCATCCTTAAAGACATTGGTCACAGCCACAAACTTCTTGTATGCAGGCGAGAGCAACTCAGCAGTGTATGTAGTAGGAATAAGGAGGAAGTTTGTCTTAGTCATCTTCGATGGAACTTTGCCAGACCTACTCATTATCGCATACTTGCCAGTTTCAGTATTCTTAAGAAGCATGGTCGGCTGCATCAGGCTGTTAGGATGGAGGAAACGCCACAGGTTCTGAGTAATCTTCTGCATGTACTCATTGAGACCTGAAATAAACTGATTACCAACATTCTGGAAGGTAAAGCCTGTGATGCTGTCGATAAAGTCGTTAACATCCTCAAGGAAATCAGCAATCTGAGCCTTGATATTCTCCACAGGCTCTGTGCAATAGCGAGCCATATACTCGAGTTCAGCCTCAATATTGTACTCAACAATAATCTCAGCATCGTTATCAGCAATGGTAACGGTAATCTGAGGATTCTTTGGAACAATAGTCACCTTCTCGCCATTGATACCATTGAGTGTGTAAGATGGCAGGGAAATGGTTACAGACTTAGGACCAGTGGAAACGATGCTCCTCGTGTTGAAATATACGTGGAACTTAGCGGTGAGGTCACCGGTGAGCTCATCAATCTCAATCCTGTCGATATCAAACTTGTCCCACAGGAAGCTCAGGTCAGGCATAGCAGCGAAGATCTTGTCAATAAGGCCATCGATGAAGTCCTCTGCCTTATCGTAACCAGGTATGCGGTCATAAGAGATATCCTTTGCGAATGCAAACGACAAAGGTCTGACAGAAGTTGCTGCAATTGAATACTGCGAAACAACACTCTTTGTACCTAAATCATCCGTCCATGTAGCCTTTACTGCGTTAGCGGGCAGGACATTATTCAGGTTCTGATAGATGACGGTCGTCAGTCTTGTGAGATTGTCAGCATCCTCCCAGTTCTTCAGGTCTTCGGCAACTTCCTTAATGTTGGTCAGGTCGAAGTCGAGACGATTGCCCTTCTCCAGATCCTCTGCCTTAAAGGTAGCCTTAGCCTCATAGAAGCCGTTGGGGCTCTCGCCTACGACACCACCACGAGTGTAGCCGTGGGTGAGAAGCTTATCGCTTCTCTTCAGATCACTCAGGGTAACAACGGAAGTGTTGTTGCGGCTGTCAATGAGCGTAAACTCAGTTCCAGTGAAATCACGGTCTGAAGGATTGATTGTCAGGTAAACCTTACCGGCATTGCCCTCAGCATCATCCCGATTAGTGATGTAGCGGTTGCCATTGAGCTTCACATAACCCTTAACCTCGCTCAAATCCTCAACGCCCAGCATCTCCAGATCCTTCTCTGTAATGATATCATACTGCTCTAACTCAGGCAGAGCATAGTAAGCTGCATTTGTTGTGGGGAAGCGCACACCATAGTCATCAAGCAGACCGTGGAAAGCAACGAGTACATTCGAACGAACGTCGATGGGAAGATTAAAGCCTCCGAAGAGAGGATTGTAAGTACCATTGATCTCAATGCCAGTAATAAGCTTGGCCATTGTATTCTCGAACAAGTCAGCTAACTTCTCGATAGCAACCGTGTTCTTTGCAATATTTGCATTAGCGGCATCGATATTGTCCTGCAAGGTCTTCAGTTCACCCTTGACCTCTGCCTTGTTAGCCTCGAACTCGCTCTTCAGCGATCCAAGATTTGCCTCTAATGCGTCCAGACCGCTGGCCAGACCGCTGATGGTCTCCAGCATCTCGCGATGGAGCTTGTCGGCTTCTTCCTTATTGGCAGCCACCTGTTCCTTCAGGGCATCAATCTCTTTGTTGGCATCGGCAATCATCGACTTCAAGCCTTCTACGGTGCCTTCCAGGCCTTCAACCTTAGCGTTGAGTGTGTTGTAACTTGACTGCAGATTGGCAATGAGCTTGCTGTTAGCATCAGCGGTAGCCTTTGCCTCATTGGCTGTGCTCTGCACCTTATCCAACTGCTCACCCAAACTCACGAC
>JAEEGG010006635.1_pt1 | contig 27077 bp, 16 predicted proteins | sample 9134161 | NCBI WGS metagenome assembly JAEEGG01 (sample SAMN16246543, study PRJNA631951) | gut metagenome | biome: gut microbiome; feature: rumen; material: CR-attached | host: Bos | place: Iran: Karaj | collected 2018-10 | reverse complement strand
ATTTTTCTTTTTTCCTTTTGGGATGTACTGGATTCTGACAGCATTCTTGGCGACGGGTTTGACGACCAGATCACCCGACGTGTAAGTGGTGACATCTCTGAGGGCTTGAGCCTGGACATTCAGACTCATGGCTACAAACAGCAGCAGGCTGATGGCAGATAGAATAGTTTTCTTCATATTTGGTTTGGTTTTAATAATCAATCGCGTTTATCGGATGCAAAGATACATATTATTTCTTAAAAAGAAGACATCTCGTCCCAAAAAGTCGCCTTAAATTTGGTTTTCTGTCATTTTATTTGTATCTTTGTGCCCAAGAAGATAACTAACAATAAAATAAGACAATGAAAAAAGTACTGATTTCAATGGTAATGGCTTGTGTCACGACGAGTGTGATGGCACAGCAGAAACCAGCTATTCCCCGTGATGAAGCCCTGGAGGCAAAGGTAGAGAAAACACTCGCTAAGATGACGCTCGACGAGAAGATCGGCCAGATGCTCGAACTGAACCTCGACGTGATGGGCAAGATGACGGTTGAGAATGCGAAGGTGGACCGTGAGAAGGTCCGTAGTGTGATGCAGCAGTATGGTAGGTCGAAAGAAGAGGTGGAAACGATCCTGAAGAAGACCGACCAGCAGATTATCGACCAGTTTGGTGCCTTCCCCATCGACATCTATCAGGGTGATACAAGACGTCTTTGGAAGATCAACGAGACGATGCTCGACACGCTGATCTCGAAATGGAAGGTGGGCTCTATCCTGAATGCTCCAGGCAGTAGTGCTGCACGTGTAGATCAGTGGCTGGAGTGGATTCGTATGATTCAGGAGAAGTCGATGAAGTATCTGGGCATTCCTGATATCTATGGCCTCGACCATAACCACGGTGTGACTTATACCCAGGGAGGAACGCTTTTCCCGCAGCCCATCAACCTGGGTGCTACGTTCAATACCGAACTGGCCCGTATTGGTGCTGAGATCACAGCTTACGAGAGTCGTGCCTCTAACTGTCCTTGGGTGTATAATCCTGTGGTGGATCTGAGTCGTGATCCCCGTTGGCCTCGTGTTTGGGAGAGCTTTGGCGAGGATGCCATCGTCAATTCCAAGATGGTGGTGGCTGAGATCAAGGGCTATCAGGGCGATGACAATAATCACATCGACCAGTATCACGTAGGCACCAGCACCAAGCACTATTTCGCCTACGGTGCTCCTTGGAGTGGTAAGGATCGTACGCCAGCCTATCTCTCTCCGCAGATGATCCGTGAGAAATATTTTGAGCCCTTCAAGGCTGCCGCTCTTGCTGGTACGCTGACCATGATGGTCAATTCGGCTTCTATCAACGGTGTGCCCGTTCATGCCAGCTATGAGTATCTGACCAAGTGGTTAAAGGAGGATTTGCAGTGGGATGGTTTCCTCGTGACTGACTGGGCTGATATCAACAACCTCTATTCTCGCGAACATGTGGCGAAGGATAAGAAGGATGCCATCCGTATCGCTATCAATGCAGGTATCGATATGTCGATGGATCCTTATAGTGTGGAGTTCTGTATCCTGCTGAAGGAACTCGTCAACGAGGGCAAGGTGAAGATGTCGCGCATCGACGATGCCGTGCGTCGTATCCTGCGTGCCAAGTATCGTCTGGGCCTCTTTGAGAAACCGAATACAGGTGGCAAGGGCTATGAGAAGTTTGGCTCTGACGAGTTTGCCCAGGCATCTTTGAAGGCTGCTGAGGAATCAATGGCCCTCTTGAAGAATGAGGGTAATACCCTGCCGTTGGCGAAGGGTAAGAAGATCCTGCTTACTGGTCCCAATGCCAACCAGATGCGCTGTCTGCATGGTGGATGGAGCTACACCTGGCAGGGCTCAAAGGCAGAACACCTCTCTGAGAAATACAACACTATCTACGAAGCCCTTTGTAATAAGTATGGTAAACAGAATATCATCCTCGAACAGGGCGTGACCTATAACGAGGATGCTGCCTACTATGTTGAGAATGCGCCAGAAATCGACAAGGCCGTCGCTGCTGCTGCCAATGCGGATATCATCATCGCTGCTATTGGCGAGAACTCCTATACAGAGACACCTGGTAATCTAACCGACCTCTGGCTCTCTGAGAACCAGCGCAACCTCGTGAAGGAACTGGCCAAGACCGGCAAACCCATCATCCTTGTGCTCAACGAGGGTCGTCCGCGCTTGATTGCTGACATTGAACCGCTGGCAAAGGCTGTCGTCGATATCTTTATTCCTGGCAACTACGGAGGTGATGCTCTCGCCAATCTCTTGGCAGGCGATACCAATTTCTCAGGTAAGATGCCTTACACTTACCCCAAGGAAATCAACTCCCTCAATACCTATGATTATAAGGTCAGCGAGGAAGTGGGTACGATGGCAGGCGCCTATAACTACGATGCGAAAGTCTCGTTGCAGTGGCCCTTCGGCTACGGCATGAGCTATACCACCTTCGACTATGCTAACTTGAAGGTTGACAAGACCTCCTTTACGTTTGACGATATCCTGACGGTGAGTGTCGACGTGAAGAATACGGGTAGTCGTGCTGGTAAGGAGGCCGTGCTGCTTTATAGCAGCGACCTCGTGGCATCGATCGTGCCTGACAACAAGCGTCTGCGTGACTTTACGAAGATCGAGTTGCAGCCGGGTGAGACAAAGACCGTTACCTTCCAGCTCCCTGCCAAGAACCTCGCATTTGTCAATGCTGATGGAAAGTGGACACTCGAAGAGGGTGATTTCGTGCTGAAGATTGGCAAGCTGACGCAGAATATTCAGTGCTCAAAGACCAAGGTGTGGGATACGCCTAATATCTGATCCGTGGGTTTGGAGTTGACGAATTGTAACTTATTTTAAAGTTTTTCTATCTTTTTGTCGTTTGTTTGAAAGAAATGTTGTAATTTTGCATCCGCATAAACTTAACATTACTTCAAACAAATGACAAAATGAGAAAACAAAGTTTTATGTGGCGAACGCTGGCAGTAGCTCTGGCAGTGTTTAGTAGTGTGGCCGCCATGGGCCAACAAAAGAGTTCTGAAACAGACTGGTTGAAAGATTTCACAAGTCGTATCACTCTCAACGGTTATGCACAGGGGGGCTGGAGTTATCAGAATCCCAACGAAGTCAAAACCAACAGTTACAACCTTAAACGCACACTGCTCTGGGCTAAGGCCCGCATTACTGACCGCTGGTCATTTATGTTTATGCACGATTTCTCCAGCGTGGTTCAGGAGTATTACACCGATTATCGCATCTCCAACGACAATGCCTTGACCGTCCGTGTCGGACAGTTCAAGCATTCTTTCACGATGGAGAATCCGATGTCACCAACACAATTGGAACTCATCGACGTTTATTCGCAGGCCGTGCTCTATCTGGCTGGCGAAGGACCTGACCCTCTGAATGGCGTGAACTATGGTCGTGACATGGGTATTGATGTCTATGGCGACCTGTTTAATGGTTTCCTGCACTATGACCTCGCGCTGATGAGCGGACAGGGTATCAACCGTAAGGATAATAACAATCAGAAAGACTTTATCGCCAAACTTGAGGTGAAGCCGTTCAATGGTCTTCGCATTGTGGGCTCTGGCTATCTCGGAACAGGTAATGCTGTGGGCGAGGCTGCCTGGAACCCGAGTGTCAAGAAGGGCGACAACTATAAGCGCAACCGCTACAGCGTGGGTGCCGAATATAAAACAGCACCTTATTCTCCTGGTCAGTACAAAGAGGCTCGTCCTGCCAGTGTCCGTGTAGAATGGCTCGGTGGTGAGGATGGCGAAGTGGGTAGCAAGGGTGGTTATTTCACCACCACGATCCCTGCTATCGGTGCCCTCGATGTTGTGGCTTCTGCTGAGACCTATGACCGTAATACGAGTATGTCAGGCTGGGATCAGACCAATATGACTCTTGGTTTGCAGTACTGGTTCTATAAGAAGTGCCGTGTGCAGTTGCAGTATACCCGCTGCCTCTGTGGCGAATATATCAGCAAAAAGGATTATGACTGGCTTCAAGCACAAATCCAAGTAGCGTTTTAAAGAATAGTGTATAGTTATGATTATTAAAGTTTTATTGACGATAATTTTCCTGGTCGTGATGGTAGGTGTGGGTGTATACTCACGTAAGCAGGCCAGAAGTGTTGATGGTTTTGTTCTTGGTGGTCGTGCCGTAGGTCCCTGGCTCACGGCCTTCGCCTTTGGTACTTCTTATTTCTCAGCTGTGGTCTTCGTAGGCTATGCCGGACAGTTCGGATGGCGTTATGGTATGTCGAGTGCCTGGATCGGTATTGGCAATGCCATTATCGGTTCGCTCTTGGCTTGGATTATCCTGGGTCGTCGTACCAAACTGATGACACAGCATATCGAATCGCGCACAATGCCTGATTTCTTTGGCACCCGTTTCAGCGATCAGGGTCTGCGTGTGACGGCTTCCGTCATCGCTTTCGTGTTCCTGATTCCTTATACTGCAGGTGTCTACAGCGGCATCTCACGCCTCTTTGAGATGGGCTTCGATATCCCTTACGAATATTGTGTGATCATCATGTCCATCCTGACAGCCGTCTATGTTATCATCGGCGGTTATAAGGCTACGGCCATGAACGACTTTATTCAGGGCATCATCATGCTCTTCGGTATTGTGGCCGTGATTCTCGCCGTGCTGAATGCGCAGGGTGGTCTGTCGGCTGCTATCGACAAACTTGCAGTTATCCCCTCTGATGCCGATCCCAATGTGAATGGTGGTTTCGCCTCGTGGTTCGGACCTGATCCGTGGGGACTGCTGGGTGTGGTTATTCTGACGTCGCTAGGTACGATGGGCTTGCCACAGATGGTGGGTAAGTTCTACTCGATTACCGACGAGAGCGCCATCAAGCGTGGTACCGTTATTTCAACGATCTTTGCCTTCATCGTGGCAGGTGGTTGTTATTTCCTCGGTGGCTTCGGACGTCTGTATGACCCTGTGATCAATGAGGCAACGGGTAAGATTGCTTTCGACTCCATCGTGCCTGCCATGCTCGTTACATTGCCTGATGTGCTCATCGCCCTCGTGGTGCTGCTCGTGCTGAGTGCTTCCATGTCGACGTTGGCCTCACTGGTGCTGACGTCTTCTTCGACGATGACGCTCGACTTGATCTATCGCGACAAGAAGTCGCTGCCTGGTGAGGTGGAAGATGGTACCATCGACGATATCGTGGCTGAAAAGATCGAGCGTCGTAAGGTGGTGGTGATGCGTGTGCTGATCATGTTCTTCATCGTCATCTCGCTACTCATTGCCCTGAATCCGCCAACGTTCATTGCCCAGCTGATGGGTATCTCCTGGGGCGCGCTGGCTGGTGCATTCCTCGCACCGTTCATGCTGGGCCTCTACTGGCGTGGTGTGACCACCGCTTCTGTCTGGGCCTGCTTCATCTGGGGCGTAGGACTCACGGTCATCAACATGCTCGCTGGCAACCCCATCAACCCCATCAACTGTGGTGCTATCGCTATGGTGGGTGGATTCCCAGTGGTATGGATCGTCAGCCTCTTGACCAAGAAGCTTCCCAAGCAGACGGTTGACACAATCTTTGAGTGTTATAAGTAGTTTGCAACCAAGTTGCAGAAAATGTGCCGTATCTTTGCAGCCGAAAAGAAATAAATAAAGCAAAGATATGGCACATTCTCATTCTCACCAACACGAACACGAGCACGTACATTGTGATACCTGCTCTCACGAACACGAGCATCATCACGAAGAGCATTCGCTGAAACATCAGCTCTGGCTCATCATCATTACAGCCGTCCTTTTGGCCATCGCTGTCCTCATCGAGCATGATCCATTATCCATTATCCATTATCCATTAAACAAGTGGCAGCTACTACTTGTTTACCTCGTACCTTATTTAATAATAGGTCACGAAACGCTCCATGAAGCATGGGAGGGTATTACTAAGGGCGAGATGTTCAATGAGCATTTCCTCATGTCCATCGCCACCATCGGCGCCCTCTGCATTGGCTTCCTGCCTGGGGCCGAGACAGAGTTTCCTGAGGCGGTCTTCGTGATGCTCTTCTTCCAGATCGGCGAACTCTTCGAGGGTTATGCCGAGGGCAAGAGCCGCGACAGCATCGCACATCTCATGGATATCCGTCCAGACATCGCCCATGTGGAAGATGGGAGAGACGTCAGTCCTGAGTCTGTTGGAGTGGGGGAGATTATCGTCATCCGTCCTGGTGAGAAGGTCCCCTTGGATGGCGTCATCATCGAGGGCACGTCTGCCTTGAATACCGTAGCCTTGACAGGTGAATCGTTGCCTCGCGATGTGAATGTGGGTGACGAGGTCATCTCTGGTTGTGTCAATCTCTCTGGTGTCCTGCGTGTCCGTACCACGAAGGCTTTTGGTGAGAGCACCGTCTCTAAAATCATCAGTCTTGTAGAGAATGCTGGCGAGCGCAAATCTCAGAGTGAGACCTTTATCACCCGTTTTGCCCGTATCTATACGCCCATCGTGGTCTTCGCAGCCCTCGCCTTGGCTATCATCCCCACGCTTTTTGGCGGTAGCTTCGCCACGTGGTTGTATAGGGCCCTGATGTTCCTCGTGGTCTCTTGCCCCTGTGCCCTTGTCATCAGTGTGCCCCTCACGTTCTTTGGTGGCATTGGCGGTGCTTCGCGCAAGGGAATCCTTATCAAAGGCGCCAACTATATGGATGTCTTGGCCAAAGTAGATACCGTGGTCTTCGACAAGACGGGCACCCTCACGCATGGTCAGTTCGCCGTTGAGGCTGTACATCCTGATACTTGCGACGAACACCAGTTGTTGCACCTCGCAGCGCATGTCGAACATTTCTCCACTCATCCCATTGGCGCAGCTCTGCGCGATGCCTTCCCTGATGAGGCTACCGATGGTTGCCAGGTCAGCGATGTCGAGGAGATTGCTGGTCACGGTATCCGTGCAAGGGTAGGGGACAAGATTGTCTGCGTGGGTAACACGAAAATGATGGACGCCGTTGGCGCTCGTTGGCACGACTGCCATCACGTCGGTACCATTATCCATGTGGCGATCGATGGTCAGTATGCTGGTCATATCGTCATCAACGACCAGATCAAGTCTGATAGTGCTGAGGCCATTGCCCAACTCCATGCCCTTGGCATCAACAAGACTGTCATGCTTACTGGCGACCGCAAGGAGGTGGCCGACCACGTGGCGCAGACGCTCCATCTCTCTGAATACCACGCCGAACTCCTCCCCGCTGACAAAGTGGCTTTCATGGAGAAAGTGATACAGGGGGACGGTTCTTTTGTTACATCGTCGGCAACCTATATAACAAAAGAACCGTCCCCCTGTATCACTGCCTTCGTGGGCGATGGCATCAATGATGCACCTGTCCTGGCCCGAGCTGATGTAGGCATCGCTATGGGAGGTCTCGGTTCTGATGCCGCCATCGAGGCTGCTGACGTGGTACTGATGGACGACAAACCCTCGAAGATCGCCCTCGCCATCCGCATCGCCCGTCGCACCTTAAAGATCGCCCGTCAGAACGTGTGGTTTGCCATCGGCGTCAAGGTAGCTGTACTCATCCTTGCCACCTTCGGTCTTGCTACCATGTGGCTCGCCGTCTTCGCCGACGTGGGTGTCACCGTCCTCGCCGTCCTCAACGCCATGCGCGCTTTAAAATAAAAAATATGGCTGTATTTCAATTAGACGATAAACTCTGGTTCCCTGACCCTCATTTTGGTGAAGAAGATGGTCTTGTGGCCGTAGGTGGCGACCTCTCCGTCGACCGCTTGCTGCTAGCCTATTCCAACGGTTTCTTCCCCTGGTTCTCCTTCCGCAATCGCGAGGAGCCCCTCTGGTACTGTCCCTTGCAGCGTTTCGTCATCTTCCCTCGGGAGATCCACGTCAGCCACTCCATGCGACAGATCTTCCGTCAGAATCGTTATCGCGTCACCATCAACAGGGATTTCGATGGCGTCATCCGCGGATGTGCGACGGCCCAGAATCGCAACGAGGAGGAGGGTGCTTGGCTCGGTCCGAAGATCATCGAGGCCTATACCGAACTCCATCGTCAGGGCTTTGCCGCAAGTGTCGAGGTCTGGGATCAAGACGATCGTCTCGTAGGTGGACTCTATGGTGTCAACCTGGGTAGGGCATTCTTTGGCGAGAGCATGTTCTCGCTGGTGCCCAATGCCTCAAAGATCGCCCTCATCTATCTCGCCCGTTATTTTGGCCAACTGGGTGGCGTCATGATCGACTGCCAGCTTGAAACGCCCCATCTCCGCAGCATGGGTGGCCGTTACATTCCCTACGAAGAATATTGTGCCCTTATCCGTAAGAAGTAGTTAATACGTACGCTTGGGATTCTTAGGGAACCAGCCTTTCTCTACACGTTTCTTCTGAGAAAACAGCTCTCCGATGCCCCAGAGTGCTGAGGCACCAAACACGCCCAGGAATGAGGAGAGATAGATATTCTCGATAAACAGCGCAGCGCCGCAGCAAGCCAGGCCCACGAGCAGATAAATCACCCAGGGCTTCGTGCCCCAGTAATACTCTGTCTTAATCACAATCGGATGCCAGATGCCAATCGTCAGAAAAGTCACGATGGCGATGATAATACCGGTAAAGTACATGTTGTATCTGTTTAATTTTGCTGCAAAGGTAATACTATAATCCCTTAAAACGAAGAATCAATTGTTAAATAGATATAATTCTTTGCAAAAACTTAGTACTTTGTATTGCAAGGTACTTATATTTTACCTATCTTTGCAGCCGAAATCAAATCATACGCAAGATTATGAATATCGAGAATGCAAAGTCACAGATGAGGAAAGGGATGCTGGAGTACTGCGTGTTGCTGCTCTTGAAGCATCGGCCCTCGTACGCTAGTGACATTATCCAACAACTGAAAAATGCGGAGCTGCTCGTAGTGGAGGGAACGCTCTATCCCCTGCTCACCCGCCTGAAAAACGACGGTCTGCTGCAATACGAATGGCAGGAGTCCACGCAGGGTCCTCCTCGTAAGTATTATGCCCTCAGTCCCGAAGGCGAACAGTTCCTCGAAGGCCTCGACGCCGCCTGGAACGAACTCTCTAACACCATCAATTATCTCAAAACCATCACCCCCCAACTATTAGAGGTAAAAAAGTAAAAAGGTAAAAAAGTAAAGATATGAAAAAGAATATTACCATCAACCTGTGTGGGCGCCTGTTTCAGATAGACGAGGATGCCTACGAACTGTTACAGCAGTATATCGAGTCGCTCCGTCAGTCGTTCGGACATGAGGAGGGTGGCGAGGAGATCGTCAACGATATCGAGGCCCGCATCGCCGAGTTGTTCTTGGAGTTGAACCAGCAAGGTATCGAGGCCATCACCATTGAGCATGTGAAGGATATCATTACCCGCATCGGCAAGCCCGAGGAACTCAAGGGCGAGGAAGAGAAGAACGACGGTGAGAACGGCGGACATAAGTACGACTCTTTCCGTACGGCAGCCCAGGGCTTCAGGGAAAATGTACGTGCGAGGACTGCCGGCAAACGGCTCTATCGCAATCCCAACGACAAGATGGTGGCTGGTGTACTCTCCGGTATTGCGGCCTATACAAGTACGGACGTCACCTGGTGGCGTATCGGCTATGCGCTGCTGATACTGGCCTCCAACTTCCTGTTCCCCTTGTTTGGAATCTGGCTTAATCTTGGATTCTTCCTCCACGTCAATCTGGCCTTTATCGTCTTCTATTTTGTGCTGGCCATTGCCATTCCTGTGGCGGATACGCCCAAACAGGTGCTTCAGATGGAGGGTAAGGATGTGACGCCGCAGAATCTGGCCGATGTCGTCGTAGAAGACAAGCAGCCTGCGCAGCATCGTCGCGGCTGTCTGGGATCGTTCTTTTCCGTAATCATCTCCATATTCGTGGGTATCTTTGTGGGGCTTGCGGCCATCGTCGGACTGGTGCTGCTGGTCTGCCTGTTGCTCATCATTGTGTCGCTGGTAGTCGTCTTTACCGTTCCGTCGGTGGGGATGACTCTGCCCTTCGATATCGATGATCTGCATCTGGCGGAATTAATGAGCGTGCATCCCTGGATCGTAATCGCCTTTATCATCGGTCTGCTGCTCGCCCTTTGCATTCCTCTTTATGCCATCGCCCACATGCTGTTCTCCAAGGCTGGCAAGGTGCAGCCAATGGGCATCGGACAGCGCATCCTGTGGATTGTACTGTGGGTGGCATCGTTGTGCTGCCTGTTCCCGGCGCTCGTCTGGATTCATGAGCAGGAAAAAGAGCGATATAATGAGCGCTATAGTCAAACAATAGTGTCAGGCAGCCCTTGGTCTCACTACAGCATCAACAACGTGCCGATGGATATGGAGGACTTCGACTATTTCTCGACGAACAACTGGGTGATGGTGAAACACAGCAACACCGACGATTACTATGCTTCTTTCACCGGCGCTTGCGAATATTTTACTGGCGACTCTATCACACGCTATCTCGAAGGCCATATCGGGGAAAGGCCACAACTCGTATATCAAGCTGAGCATACCGAGTGGGTGGAGCCCGGCGTCTACTCGCTCAACTGCATCGTACGCGCCGACGACCGAGGCGCCTTCGTCTATACCCAGGTTGACGATGAGAAGCAGCTCAAAGAGATTCCCCCCTATGGTCGGAAGGGCGGCGAGCTGTGGATGGGCACCCACCTGCTACCGCCATCAGAGAATCATGGCAGCGTAGAGGAAAACCATCGGAAGATTGAGAAGATGATGAAGGATGAACCTTTGTCGAAGCAGGAGGAATGGAAAAAGATCGTTAAAGCCAATCACAGCCGCGGTTTCGGATGGTCCATCGTCCATATAGACGACATCATCGTCACCACCGACTCTATCCCCATCGTCTATGGTGTCTCCACCGTGCCCGAGTTCACCGGACAGCCCTGCCGCGCCCAGTGGTTCTCCGCCACTGACTTCAAACTCACCCGCACGGGCGACCTGCCAAAACAAAAGAAATAAAGACAACGAATTACACGATTTTTACGAATTAAAATATGAAAAAACTATTATTATCAACCATGATACTCGCTCTCGTCGCAATGACGGGCCAGGCGAAAGATGTGGTGTGGGAGCAGCCCACCATTGAGTATGGAACCAGCAATGGCGACGGATTCTTCAATCTCGCCCTCGACCTGACGAAGGTGGAGTTGAAGGGCAACGAGACCGTGGTGTATATCACCGCCCGTCAGCGTCCTGGCTCTGAACGCGACGACTACTGGTTCCAGTTTGCTGGCGATACCTACCTGAAAGTAGGTGACCAGCGTTATCCCCTGACGTCGGCCGACGGTATCGAACTGAACAAACACCTCCAGACGGGTAAGGACGGCAAGCGCGATATGGCCTTCCACTTTCCACCGCTACCCAAGGGCACGAAGGTGTTCGACTTCATCGAGGGCGACGGACAAGGCGCTTTTCAGATCAAGGGTATCAAGCCCGTTGAGGAGCGCTGGCTGCAGCTGCTGCCTTCCTACTGGCGCGACGACCAGACAGGCGACTGGGTGATTGCATTCACAGACGATTGTGCCATCTACGACTGCAAGTTCTGGGACTACAAACAACGCGACGTAAACCCCAAGACGGGCGAGGCCCAGATGGTGCTTAAGAATGGCAACGACGAGTTGAAGGTCACAGTAGGTAAAGATAAGAAAGGTACGCGAACGATACAGATTGGCAATCAGAAGAAAGTCTATTCGATGATTACCAGCCAAGGCTTGCCCGACTATCCCACGGAAGACACACGTGCCGACTTCGTCAACAACGGCTACAAGACAGACACCATCACGCTGGTGGGATGGCTCAAGGATATGCCTGAGCACTACAAGAGCCTGAATACCTTCGAAATAGGTTATGAGAACTTTCTCCTCGATAAAGAGGTCTCTGTCTATGCCGACCTTGACGAGCAAGGCCGCTTCACGGCAAAGATTCCCGTACTCAACAGTACCGAGTTCTTCATGGACTGGCGCCGTTGCTTCATCAATACGATGCTGGAGCCAGGCAAGACCTACTTCATGCTCTACGACTTCAAAGAGGGCCGCCGCTACTTCATGGGCGACGACTGCCGCCTGCAGAACGAGCTGTTCAAACACATCTACAACTGGTTTGCCCAGCACGTCAGCTATCGGGGAGAAGGCGGACGCTTAGACGAGGTCAACAAACGACTTAGTGCAGGCAATGCTACGCCGGAACTCTTCGACGAGTACAGCGCAGCGATGGATAGCACGCTCCAGATAATGAACGCCAGTATCGATGCGTACAGCGAGGCGCATCCCACGCTCTCTACCCGTTTCATTCGGTATATGAAGGGGAATACGCGTTGTAGTCTGGGGCGTGATTTAGGCCAGGCACGCTTCAACGCCGCCAACCACCAATTGCCTGAAAACGCCCTCAAATATGCATACGATACGTTCTGGACGAAGATTGAGGAGCCCGTCACACTCTACCGTGACATGAGCACGTTCCTGCGCGACTATCTGGACGAGGTCTCTCGTACACATCATGACAAGTACACATTCGACATCCAGGACTTTATTGACGAATATGCCTCAAACGACGAGGAACTGGCTCTGCTTAAACGGTGGAAAGTCTGGCTCACTGATGCTCAGGCCAAAGTCGAGGCTGCGTCCACGCCAGAGGAAAAGCAGAAGGTGGCCGACAAACTCAACGCCGATAATGCCGACATGATTCAGGAGGTAAACAAGATTATCAATACCCCCAAGAACCTGAAGGTGCTGAGTCATAAAGGGTTCGTAACAAGGCTGAAGAACTATCGCTGGATGCTCGATTCGCTCCAGGCAGTACCTTTCATCAAGGATATGTATATCTCACAGCAGGTATACAAAGCGATTGACCAGTTTCGTACATCGCAGCCTGCTGAGGTGATTGACACACTGAAGGCACTGGTCGCCAATCCCGAGTTTGTTGCGATGGTCGAGAAGCAGAACGATTACTACCTTGCCATCGAGAACCGCGAGTTCGACAAACTGGTGCTGAAATCATCCGACAACCTTGCTGACCTCAGCGAGGGCGAGGCGCTGCTGAAGAAGATTCTCGAACCGTATAAGGGCAAGTTCGTGCTCTTGGATGTCTGGGGCACATGGTGCGGTCCTTGCAAGGAAGCACTCAGTCACTCTACAGAAGAGTACGAACGCCTGAAAGACTACGACATTGAGTTCCTCTATCTGGCCAACCGCAGCCCGCAGGAATCATGGGAGAATGTCATCAAGGAGTATAACGTGAGCGGCCCGAATGTGGCTCATTACAACCTGCCCGTAGAACAGCAGGCTGCCATCGAGCGCTACCTCAATGTCCACAGCTGGCCTACTTACAAACTCTTCAACCGCAATGGTGATCTGCTGGACTTGCAGGTAGATGCCCGCGACCTCGAAAACCTAGCAAAGCTCCTAGACCAGATGAAATAATCGCAGGATTATTTCCTGATCTTATTGCAGAGGTACATGCCCGTGAGAATGAGCAGGGTGCCGATGAGGAAATAGATGGTGATGCGTTCTGACAGGATGAGCCAGGCGAAGATAACGGTGGTGACGGGGTTGAAATAGACGTAGTTGGTAGCGATGACAGCGCCCAGCTTCTTGATGACCCAGTTCCATGCAAGGTAACAGAGCATGGAAGCCACACACCCCAGGAACAGCAGATTGGCCAACACGTCAGGACGCAGCACCACGCTGAGCGAAGGAAGATCGGGTTCGACAAAAAGGAAGTAGGGAATCATCGACACCAGGCCATAGAAGAATACCTTGCGAGTGATGAACAGTGTGTCGTATCGCTGGCCAGCAGGGATCATGAGCAGGGAATAGAATGCCCAGCAAAGACAGGCCACGAAAGCCAGACTGTCGCCTAAGGGCGAGAGATGGAGTACGAAATGGCCATTGAGCACCACCACGATGACACCGATGGCCGCCACTACAGAGCCTACGATCTGAATGCCATGCAACCGCTGGGAACGATAGAACAGGGCAGCTAACAAGGCGGCAAACAGCGGACAGAGACAGACGATCAAGGAGGTGTTGGTAGTGGTGGTATAGATCATCGCACTGTTCTCTGTGAGAAAATAAAGCGAACCACCAGTGATGCCCAGCGCCAGCATCAACACCTCGTCCTGCCATGAGGAGGCAAACCAACGGAACTGTTTGCGGGTGAGGGCATAGACGAGCAGCAGCATATAGGCCACGATGAAGCGCAGTACGAAGATCTGTGCGGCTGTCAGTCCGGCAATAAGCAGCAGCTTGGTGAAGACAAACGTCGTGCCCCACACAACCACTACCAAGAAGGCTACTAAATGGTATATGAATCTGTTCATTTCTTACGGATAAGAGCGATATATTCTTCGTAGGATATATAGCGGCCGCCCATGCTGCGGAGATGGGGCGTCTCAAACTGACAGTCGATCAGGACACCTCCAAGGAGCTCAAACAGACGGGCGAGGTGGATGAGGGCCAGCTTTGAGGCACTGGGTACCAGCGAGAACATGCTTTCTCCAAAGAATGCCCTACCAAGATGGACGCCATAGAGTCCACCCACAAGGCGGTCGCCTGAAGCTTGTTTTTCCCAAACCTCGACACTCGCAGCAAACCCCTGACGATGGAGCTCGGTATAGGCCTCAATGATATTAGGGCCCAACCAGGCGCCATCCTCTTCATTACGATTCTGGGCTGTGGCACAGCCTCGGATAACACCGTCGAAGTCCTTGTTGATGGAAAGTTCGTACTGATGTTTGTTTATCAACTGTTGCATGGAGTGACTGACATGAATCTCCTTGGGGAAGATGACAAAACGCTGTAGGGGACAATACCAGAGGGGCTCCTCCCGATAGCGGAACGAGAACCAGGGAAAGAAACCGTTGGAATAAGCCAGCAGCAGGCGGTCGACGGAGAGGTCGCCACCTACTGCTATCAGGCCATCGTCCTCACCCAGATGAGGGTCGGGGAACCATAGTTTATCGTCTAATTGATATACTGCCATAATTTTCTATTTTAAGGCACGCATGGCGTTGAGAACGGCGAGGACTGTGACACCCACGTCAGCGAAGACAGCAAGCCACATCGTTGCGAGGCCAAAGGTGGCGAGAATGAGTACAGCGACTTTGACACCGATGGCGAACCACACGTTCTGACGAGCAATTCTCAGCGTACGACGTGCGATACGAATGGCGAGAGCAATCTTCGAGGGTTTGTCGTCCATCAGCACCACGTCAGCAGCTTCAATGGCTGCATCAGAACCCAGACCTCCCATCGCAATGCCCACATCAGCCCTGGCCAGCACAGGTGCATCGTTGATGCCATCGCCCACGAAAGCAGTGATACAGGGGGACGGTTCTTTTGTTACATCGTTGGCAACAGATGTAACAAAAGAACCGTCCCCCTGTATCATTTTCTCCATGAAAGCAACTTTGTCTGCAGGAAGGAGTTCAGCGTGGTATTCAGAGAGATGGAGCGTCTGCGCCACATGGTCGGCAACTTCCTTGCGATCGCCAGTGAGCATGACGGTCTTCGAAATGCCAAGTGCCTGCAGCTGGGCGATGGCCTCCGCACTGTCGGACTTGATCTGGTCGTTGATAACAATATGACCTGCATACTGACCATCGATGGCGACATGGATGATGGTACCGACGTGATGACAATCGTGCCACTTCGCCCCAACGGCATCCATCATCTTCGTGTTGCCCACGCAGACGATTTTGTCCCCTACCCTCGCACGGATGCCATGACCAGCAATCTCCTCGACTTCACTGACATGACAACCATCGGTGGCCTCATCAGGAAAAGCATCACGCAGGGCAGCGCCAATGGGATGCGTAGAGAAATGCTCGACATGAGCAGCGAGATGGAGCAACTGGTGTTCGTCGTAGGTGTCAGGGTGTACAGCCTCAACAGCGAACTGTCCATGCGTGAGGGTGCCCGTCTTGTCGAAGACCACAGTATTGACCTTGGCGAGAACATCCATATAGTTGGCACCCTTGATGAGGATTCCCTTGCGCGATGCGCCACCAATGCCACCAAAGAATGTGAGAGGCACGCTGATGACAAGAGCGCAAGGACAAGAAACCACGAGGAACATCAAGGCACGATAGAGCCAAGTAGGGAATGATTCGAGGAAAGAGGAAGGAGGAAGGAGGAAGGAGAAATGCGCACAAAGCGGGGGAATGATGGCGAGGGCCAGGGCTGCAAAAACCACGATGGGCGTATAGATTCGGGCAAAACGGGTGATGAAGGTCTCGCTCTGCGACTTGCGCTCACCAGCATTCTCTACCAAACTAATGATCTTCGAGACTGTACTCTCACCAAATGCCTTTGTGGTACGCACACGCAGAACACCAGAGAGGTTGACGCAGCCAGAGATGACCTCGTCGCCCACATTCACATCGCGAGGCAAGGACTCACCCGTCAAGGCAACGGTATTCAAGGCAGACGTACCCTCGACGATCACACCATCCAGAGGAACTTTCTCACCAGGACGAATGACGATCATCTCCCCTACTCCAACAGACTCAGGACTGACGTCAGTGATACAGAGGGACGGTTCTTTTGTTACATTGGTCACCAACGATGTAACAAAAGAACCGTCCCTCTGTATCACATGTGCCACATCTGGCCTGATGTCCATCAGATGGGCGATGCTGTCGCGGCTCTTGCCCTCGGCATAGCCCTCAAAGAGTTCACCAATCTGGAAGAAGAGCATCACGAAGACAGCCTCAGGATATTCCGTCTCAGCCCCAGGGAGGAAGCCGATGCAAAGGGCACCGATGGTAGCGATGGACATGAGGAAATGCTCGTTGAACATCTCGCCCTCAGTAATTCCCTCCCACGCTTCATGCAGTGTCTCGTGCCCTATTATTAAATAAGGTACGAGATAAACAAGCAGCAATTGCCACTTGTTTAATGGATAATGGATAATGGATAATGGATAATGCTCGATGAGGACGGCGATGACCAAAAGGACGGCCGTAATGATAATGAGCCAGAGCTGTTTCTTCAGACTATGCTCGTGGTGATGATGCTCGTGAGAGCAGCTCTCGCAATGTTGATGTTCATGAGAATGTGCCATATCTTTACTAATTTTGGTGCAAAGGTACGACGTTTTCACTGCAACTCAGTTGCAAAGTATAATTATCAAGAATTAGAGAATTAGAGAATTTTTTATTGGCTTTGCCAAAATAGCTCATCATGTTGGCGCAGCAATAATTCTCTAATTCTCAAATTCTTGATAAAAAATTATTTATAACACTCAAAGATTGTGTCGACAGTCTGCTTGGGAAGCTTCTTGGTCAGGAGGCTGACGATCCAAACCACTGGGAATCCTCCCACCATGGCGATAGCACCGCAATTGATGGGGTTGATGGGATTGCCAGCAAGCATGTTGATGACCGTGAGGCCTACACCCCAGATGAAACAAGCCCAGACAGAAGCTGTGGTGACACCACGCCAATAGAGACCCAGCATGAACGGAGCCAGGAAAGCACCAGCCAGCGCACCCCAGGAGATACCCATCAACTGGGCGATGAACGTAGGCGGATTCAGGGCGATGAGCAGTGAGATGACGATGAAGAACATGATCAGCACACGCATCACCACCACCTTACGACGTTCAATCTTCTCAGCCACGATATCGTCGATGGTACCATCCTCTACCTCACCAGGCAGTGACTTCTTGTCACGATAGATAAGGTCGAGCGTCATTGTCGATGAAGACGTCAGCACCAGTGAGGCCAGTGTCGACATGGAAGCTGAAAGCACGAGCAGCACTACGAGGGCAATAAGTACATCGGGCAATGTGACGAGCATGGCAGGCACGATGGAGTCGAAGGCAATCTTACCTGTCGCCTCATTGATCACAGGGTCATACAGACGACCGAAACCACCAAGGAAGTAACAACCACCAGCCACGATGAAGGCGAAGACAGTTGAGATGACGGTACCACGCTTGATGGCGCTCTCGTCGGTAATCGAATAGAACTTACCCACCATCTGGGGCAGACCCATCGTACCCAGCGACGTCAGAATGACCACACCCAGCAGTCCCCATGGATCAGGACCAAACCACGAGGCGAAACCACCATTCACAGAAGGATCGGCATCAGAAGGAATGACAGCCAGTTTGTCGATAGCAGCTGAAAGACCACCTTGCGCATTCAACACAGCGAGAATAACGGCCACGATACCAAAGAGCATGATGATACCCTGGATAAAGTCGTTCATAGCCGTTGCCTTATAACCACCAATGATGACATAGACAGCCGTAAGGGCGGACATGATGATAACACAATACTCATAAGGAATATCGAAGCCCATCTCAAAAAGACGGGAGATACCGCTGTATACACCTGCAGTATAAGGAATCAGGAACACGAACGCGATGACAGAAGCCGTCACACGCAAGCCCTGATCGCTGAAACGCGTGCCGAAGAAGTCAGGCATCGTACGGCTTTCGATATGCTGCGTCATCAACTTCGTGCGACGACCCAGAATAATCCAAGCTAAGAGAGAGCCGATGATGGCGTTGCCGATACCAATCCAGGCACTCGACATACCGTATTTCCATCCGAACTGTCCAGCGTAGCCCACGAAGACCACTGCCGAGAAATAAGAGGTACCAAAGGCGAAGGCCGTGAGCCAGGGACCTACGGCACGACCACCTAATACAAAACCGTCAACACTGCTGGCCTGCTTGCGTGAGTACACGCCCACGCCCACCATCACGACCAGGAAAATTATCGTCAATAAAACTTTAATAATCATATTACATATCTTTTTTTGTTATGAAAGAAATGTGAATAATGCGCAGAAATTATATTCAGAAATATCTATAAATAATTGTATTTATTTCTGGAATAAATTATTCACATTATTCATATTTCTTTCATATAATATTGTTAAAATGCTACCTGTACTTGGGCCTGGAGCCAGTCATAATCCTTTGAACTGATATTCTCACCACAGAGGCAGCGAGTGTACTGCAGCTGCACACGGCACTTCTTATAGAACCAGTACTGCAGACCAAGGGTCAGATTAGTCTGATCCCAGCCATCGACCTTCGTGTTACGGTCGAAAGTCTCGCCAGAGGCCACAATGTCGAGGGCGCCCACCACAGGGATACTGGTGGTGACATAACCACCACGAGAGCCTACCTCACCATCTTCACCTCCGAGCCACTCAGCACGGATACTGGCTGGACGAGCCTCCTTATACTGACCAGGAGAATAGGGTTGCGTTTTATATTCCGCACCCACACTGTAGCGGTTGCGCTTATAGTTGTCGCCTACCTGAATATCAGGGTTCCACGCGGCCTTTCCCACAGCATTACCAGTACCGAGATAGCCAGAGCCCACGATACGAAGACCGTCAAACGGCTTCACCTCAAGTTTGGCGATAAAGTCTTTCTGATTGTTATTGTCCTTACGGTTGATACCCTGTCCGCTCATGAGTGCGAGGTCATAGTGCAGGAAACCATTGAACAGGTCGCCATAAACATCAATACCCATATCACGGCCATAGTTCACGCCATTCAGGGGATCAGGTCCTTCGCCAGCCAGATAGAGCACAGCCTGCGAATAAACGTCGATCAATTCTAGTTGTGTTGGAGACATCGGATTCTCCATCGTGTAAGAGTGCTTGAACTGTCCGATGCGGACGGTCAAGGCATTGTCGTTGGAGATGCGATAATCGGTGTAATACTCCTGAACCACGCTGGAGAAATCGTGCATAAACATAAATGACCAGCGGTCAGTGATGCGGGCCTTTGCCCAAAGAAGTGTGCGTTTAAGGTTGTAACTGTTGGTTGCCTTGTCGTTGGGATTCTGGTAGCTCCATCCTCCCTGTGCATAACCGTTGAGAGTGATACGACTTGTGAAATCTTTCATCCAGTCTTTTTCAGAACTCTTCTGTTGACCCATGGCGGCCACACTACTGAACACTGCCAGTGCTACTGCCAGCGTTCTCCACATAAAACTTTGTTTTCTCATTTTGTCATTTGTTTGAAGTAATGTTAAGTTTATGCGGATGCAAAATTACAACATTTCTTTCAAACAAACGACAAAAAGATAGAAAAACTTTAAAATAAGTTACAATTCGTCAACGGCAGACCTCCAAATCAGATGTTTGGTGTCTGCCAAACCTTGGTCGTGGTGCACTTGACATTCTGCGTCAGCTTGCCGATTTTCAACACGAAGTCACCCTCCTCAAGCGTCCACTTTCCCTCAGCATTAACAAATGCAAGGTTTTTCGCAGGAAGCTGGAAGGTGACGGTCTTTGTCTCTCCTGGTGTCAGCTCAATTTTCGTAAAGTCACGCAGACGCTTGTTGTCTGGCACAATCGACGCCACAAGATCGCTGCTATACAGCAACACGGCCTCCTTACCAGCACGGCTACCTGTATTCTTCACGTCGACACTCACCGTCAGGATATCGTCAGCATTGAAGGACGACTTATCAACCTTCAGGTTGGCATAGTCGAATGTGGTATAGCTCAGACCATAGCCGAAGGGCCACTGCAACGACACCTTTGCATCGTAGTTATAAGCGCCAGCCATCGTGCCAACCTCCTCACTCACCTTATAATCATAGGTATTAAGGGAGTTGATTTCACGCGGATAGGTGTAAGGCATCTTAGCAGAGAAGTTGGCATCGCCTGCCAGCAGATTAGCGAGGGCATCACCTCCGTAGTTACCAGGAATGAAAACATCCACCACGGCCTTAGCCAGCGGTTCGATGTCAGCAATCAAACGTGGACGACCCTCGTTGAGCACGAGGATGATAGGTTTGCCCGTCTTGGCCAGTTCCTTCACGAGGTTACGCTGGTTCTCTGAGAGCCACAGATCATTCAGATTACCAGGGGTCTCTGTATAAGAATTCTCACCGATACAAGCGATGATGACATCACAACCCTTTGCAGCAGCCACCGCCTTGTCGATTTCTGGTGCATTCTCATCATAGTAGGCCCCATTCTCATTATAGGTCACGCCCTGCTCAAGAATTATGTTATCTTTACCATATTTATTACAGAGAGCCTCATAGATGGTATTATACTGGGCTGAGAGGTCTTCTGCCTTCGAACCCTGCCAGGTATAGCTCCAACCACCATGCAGACAACGCATCTGATTGGCGTTTGGTCCAGTCAGCAAAATCTTCTTACCCTTCGCCAACGGCAGGATATTACCTTCATTTTTGAGAAGGACCATTGATTCCTCAGCGGCCTTCAAAGATGCTTGGGCGAATTCAGCAGAGCCGAACTTCTCATAGCCCTTGCCACCTGTATTCGGCTTCTCAAAGAGACCCAGACGGTATTTCGCACGCAGGATACGGCGCACAGCATCGTCGATACGCGACATCTTCACCTTACCCTCGTTGACGAGTTCCTTCAGCAGGATGCAGAACTCAACACTATAGGGATCCATCGACATGTCGATACCAGCATTGACAGCGATACGGATAGCGTCTTTCTTGTCTTTCGCCACATGTTCGCGTGAGAAGAGGTTGTTGATATCAGCCCAGTCCGTCACGAGGAAGCCATCCCACTGCAGATCCTCCTTCAACCATTTCGTCAGATACTCATAGCTGGCATGAACAGGCACGCCATTGACAGAAGCAGAATTGACCATCATCGTCAAGGTACCAGCAAGAGCCGCAGCCTTGAAAGGCTCGAAATATTTCTCACGGATCATCTGCGGTGAAAGATAGGCTGGTGTACGGTCCTTACCAGTCCAGGGAGCACCATAAGCGAAGTAGTGCTTGGTACTGGTACCTACGTGATATTGGTCGATATGGTTAGGATCCTCACCCTGATAACCCTTGACCTCTGCCACCACCATCTTAGCATTCACGATGGCATCCTCACCAAAACTCTCCCAGACACGAGGCCAGCGAGGATCACGGCTCAAATCCACCACAGGATTATACACCCAGGGACAGTTACCTGCACGACTCTCGTAAGCCGTAATCTCTGCACCAAGGCGAGCCAGTTCTGTATTGAATGTAGCACCCAGGTTGATGGGCTGTGGGAAGAGCGTGCCACCTCTTGTATAAGTCACGCCATGATTATGGTCGAGGCCATAGATATCAGGAATGCCCAGATACTTCATCGACTTCTCCTGAATCAGGCGAATCCATTTCTGCCACTCATCTACACTGGGCGCACGAGTGCCAGGGGCATTCAGGATAGAGCCCACCTTCCACTTCGAGATCAGCGTGTCGAGCATCGTCTCATTGAGTTTCCATACACGTTTGGTGTCGCCATGGTAGATGTCCACGGGGAAGCCTCCCAACTGATCGATAATCTGCTGATCCGTCTTCTTCAGCGTCTCGTTAATCTCATTTTCCGATCTGCCATACTGCTGCAGCACACTACGAACCTTCTCACGGTCCACCTTCGCATTCTCGACCGTCATCTTGCCCATCACGTCAAGGTTCAGTTCGAGCATCTGTCCGATCTTCTCGTCAAGCGTCATCTTGGCAAGTGTCTTCTCTACCTTTGCCTCCAGGGCCTCATCACGCGGAATAGCTGGTTTCTGCTGTGCCATCACCATCGTAGCGATGCAAGCCATAACCATTGAAATCATTACTTTCTTCATTGTTTTGATTCTTTAAATTGATTTGGGGACAAAGATACGAAGAATTTGGGAAACAAACAAGAAATCGGCTAAAAAATTAGGGGAGGGCACTCAGACAGAGGCCTCCCCGCGTTTGCGCATGTTATCAAAAGGTCATGTAATCTCGTCAGGATCGTCTTATTTGTGAAGAGCCATGACACTCGTATACTTGCTGTCCAGAATGGCGATGTCTGCGGCACTGGTCGTCGGCTCGCGATTGTATTCTGCTACGAATCCCTTGCGGGCACTGTTGGCCGACTTCGAAGCCTGACGCTTGTAAAGGGTGAAATCGTCTTGGTGCATATCCATCAGGATGGCGAGCACCTTCTGCCAGTTGGCTTCTGCCTCTTCCTCCTTAGCCTTTGCCTCGGCTTCAGCCTTTTCCTTAGCCTCCTGCTCGGCCTTCTCCTCGGCAGCGGCGTCGGCATCATCCTGACTACTGCTCTGGTCTCTGTATTCCCAGCTCCACTTCGAATAGTCGCGATACTTCTCTGCAATCCACTTCACGTCCTCGGGTGAGGCTATGGCTGGCTCGCGCTTGAACTCGTTGAGGAACCACTTATGAATATTGTTCATAGCCTCCTGAGGTGTGATGACGCTCGAGTCTAAACGGTAGTTGGCAATCACTTCCTCGCTGATGCGACGCCAGTTCTCGGCATTGATCCACTCGATGTCACCCTTCTGTACGTGCATCTGGTACTCCCAGTCCTTGTACTGCTGTCTCACCTCATCGCGATAGTAGCACAGGTCGAGGTAGAATCCCTCGCAGTTGTGTTCAACGATCTGGGGAGCCTCACCGCTGGTAGTGTAATGACTGAGGAGCATTGCGCGGGCATACTCGTCGTCACATCCGTACATTTCCTTCATCATACCGATGATCTCGTTCTGGACCTCACGGCAACGGGCACCGTAGTTGCTCTTGTCGACAAACTCCAGGAACTGCTCCCATACCGATTTCTCACCGTCCTTCATGCCGCACTTGTGCTCTAAACCGTCGCTGGGATACTTCCAGATGTTCCAAGGACCAGCCAGGTCGAAGGCTGTTTTCCACTCTGCCAGTTCATAGCCCAGCACCTCCAGTTTGGCACCTACCTCAGCCTGCACCTTCAGGTCGACCGATCCTTTCAGCAGGAACTTGTCACTCTCCTGCTCTGCCCAAGGTGAAATCGTCATGCTGGCCTTGCTTTCGAGACTCGGACCAACGGCCAACGTAGGACCAGCCACACCGTAGATCTTCACATCCACACCGAGGAAGAAACCGACACCTGCCTTAGCCTGGAAATTCAGCTCGGGACGCACGAAGGTAAACTCGTTCTTGTTCTCTTTGAAGTAGCTCAGATCCTTCCAGCCCTTGCCATCCTCATAACGGGTACCGGCACGGAACTCATTATCGTAATCGTATTTGAAACCGATACGTGCGTTACCCTCTACCTCTGCAGTAAACTTCAGGTACATATTGGGATTGCACTCTATTATCACAGGCACCGGACCTACCCAGAAGGTGAATGTATAGCCCTTGAACTTAGCCAGGTTTATCTTCTGAAGATCCTTTGGCAGACCTACCTTCTTCGAGAAGCCGACGTAGCACTCAGGATGGAATCCGAACTTGCCGTCGATACCTGCTTCGAATTTCTCCACATAGGGCACAGGGACGACAACCTTCCAGTGTACACCACCGTTCAGAGTGATGAAATAGTCCAGTTCGAAGTCCACGGGTATCTTGCCGTTCAGGGTGATGGAGTCGCCCGACTCAGGGCCACACTCAAACTTACGGTTGAAGTTCAGGCTACTGTTCAGCGAGAGAATGCGCTTGCGGTCGCCCCAACGGGTGACGGTAGCCAAATCCTCTGCCCTGTAGTACTGATATTCACCAGATGAAGCGGCACGGGTCTGTACGGCTGACGGCTGCTCATCGGGCAGGTTCCAGTCCTTGTCGTAACCGTAAGGATCGGTCAGGTGGATCACGGCGGGGTGAATCACATTCTCTGCATCCACAAACTTAGCAGCGTATTCGGGCATACCGTCATCAGCAGCACGTGTGGCCACATTGCTGGCATCCGCATTCACGTAGATGGCTGTGCTCAGCGTTACTTTCTTGTCACCAACAATCTCTGCTACTGTGGCGGGCACCACAGTCAGGATGTAACGGTCGCCATCAAGCTTCTGGGCTGTGGCCTTGCGGATATAGGGCAGCTGCTCCATCTTGTGCCAGATACCCATCGGGTGGTTCACAAACGATGTGATGCCCATCTTGTCAGCATAGGCCTTGCTCACGCTCAGCATCGTGGTATCTGCGTTGAGGATGATCACATCATTATCATTAATAAAGTTTTCGAAAGTCAGACCGTAAGCCTCCAAAAGTGACTTGTCAGCGCCCTCAGGAGCCTGTGTCTTATTTGCACTCATCTCGTTCAGCTCGTCAGAGCAAGATGTGAATGTCATTGTGGCTGCCGCAGCGATGCTCATGAGCACCAACATTGCGAAATTCTTCTTTGTGGTCATAATCGTAATCATTTGATTGTTTCGGAATTCTCTGGTGCAAAGATAGGGTGATTTTCAACAGATGATTCTTTTTCCCCCGTTTTTCTTCCGAAGTTGTATGGACAAACAAAGATTCTTTGGACAAAACGGGGTGTATCCCTCCATTTTTTGTCCAAAAGCCATAAAACGTTCCTTGGAAAAACTATCTTCCTAGCCTCGCCACACAGGCCCGCAAATGCGAGTCCTGTTCTGTTTTATATAAGAGACACACGAAGGAATTATGTTATGGAAATCAGACTTTAAAAATTTTTTATGAAAAATAATGAAATTACTATTCACTATTCATTTTTTCGCTTAACATTAAGGAAGTCAAACGTTTACACAATGAATAGTTGCTATGAATAGTGATGCGACTATTCATTATTAGGCCATTATTGTTGTCAATCTGCATTCTTTGCATCAAGAAAAAGAAGTGTCACGCGATTGTTAATATATCGGTAACACTTTGTCACAACGGTGGTGACACTTTGTTACAAAGCCATTTGCAAAGTGTTACTCGTTGAGTTACTGTAGCGTAACTGACTAGTCTTTAAAGGTTTAGTGACGTTTCGAACAATGAAGGAAGCCATTTGAACGATAAATAATGAATAGTTAATGAATAGTCTAAGCGCACTATTCATTAAGTAAAATTCTGTATATTAGTAGTTTAGATATAAAAATGAATAGATGAATAGAGATTACTCATAATCGTCGATGACGTTGTTCATCATGTCCATCATGGGTTTGGCGGCACGGAACATGGGAACGATGCCATCGAGCCACTGGTCGCCCTGGAAGAAATCATCGGGCACCTGATGCCAGCAGCAGTAGTCCTTCTGACGCAGGTAGTCGACATACTGCCAGTCGCGAGGGAAGCCAGACGGACAGGTCTTCAGACGCTCCAATCCGAAACCCTGTGGTTGGTCCCAGCTAGAGACATCGGTAGGTGAAGGAAAACTGGTGGGTGAAGGATTGCCAAAGTACTTCAGGAATTCTGGATTCTGGACGCAACGCAGCCACTCATCAATGTTTAACATAATCTCATTGCGACACGAAGTCAGAATGTTCGTGGGTAACCAGTAGTTACCACAGGCCACCATGCAGTGACCAGGTTCCAAATGCAGATAATATCCACCATGCAGCGCCTTCTTGCCATGTGCTGCGATATAGGCACCAAGGTGGTTCTTATAGGGCGACTTGTCGTTCGAGAACCGTGTGTCGCGATAGAACCTGTACGTGCAATCCTTCACCGTCAGGTGGATTACCGACGGGTCGAAGGTGACGATGCGACGGATGGCCTGCGCTACGCCTTGCTCGAAATCTGCCCGAATGGCATCATACTCCTGTTTATGTTCCTGAAACCACGTGCGATTGTTGTTCTTTGCCAACTGTCGCAAATACTTCAATATCCTTTTTGCATCCATAATAAACTTATCTTGCTTGCAAAGATACAAACTTTATTCGAAAGTTCCAACTTTTTGGGACAAGATGTCTTCTTTTTAAAAAATAATGTGTATCTTTGCATCCGATGAACGAAATTGCATACTAAAACCAAACCGTAATATGAAGAAAACTATTCTATCTGCCATCAGCCTGCTGCTGTTTGTAGCCATGAGCCTGAATGTCCATGCCCAAAGCATCCCTCAAGGCTTCAGAGATGTCACCATCTACACTCCTGGTGATCTGGTTGTCAAACCCGTCGCCAAGAATGCCGTCAGGGTCCAGTACATCCCCAAAGGAAAGAAAAAGAATCTGGTGAGTCAGTTACCCGACTGGCTCTATGTGAAGCATGACGAGGTGAAGAACTGCGACTTGACTGTAGAGAACGATACCGTCAACCGTATCCTTCGCATCAAGGACAAGCGTGGTAAGGTGGTATTTACTGCCACTAAGCATATGCTAAAGCGGTTCAATTCATCAACGTATTCACAAAATCCTGGTTTCTATGAAGCCAC
>JAEEGG010006626.1_pt1 | contig 27104 bp, 36 predicted proteins | sample 9134161 | NCBI WGS metagenome assembly JAEEGG01 (sample SAMN16246543, study PRJNA631951) | gut metagenome | biome: gut microbiome; feature: rumen; material: CR-attached | host: Bos | place: Iran: Karaj | collected 2018-10 | reverse complement strand
AAAGATACAAAAATTACCCGACATACGCAAGCTTTTTAGGCGTTATTTTATGACTTAAAGTGTTAAAAATCAATAAGTTACAGGGGCTCTTGCTTAGGCATTTGGGGACATCAAATTGGACACCCTACTCCTGAAAATTTGATTCATGTCAAAAAAGTGGGCTGTGTGCGCAAACAATTCCATTTTTCCTTGTATATTTGTCTAAATCATTGTAATTTTGCATCGTCAAAAAGAAACACAGGCTGCACAGCGGTGCAAGCACCACATAAATAATAGGTTAGTTAGTAGTTTTTGTTTAGTTAGTAAATTTTTTAGGGTAACAATTTAAAGAAAAGAAAGGTAAAAAGATGATGAAAAAGTTAATTAACAAATGGCTCAAGAGCGAAGCTTACACAGAGTATTGCAACAACATGGCAAAGCTGTATAACTATCGCGCCGCAAATTAAATAAACGGATTGATTCCAACGGAATTCAATCCGTTTTGCTTTTGTATAAGCACCACTAAATTTCTTAACTCTTAATTCTTAATTTCTCAGTATTCTTCAATGACACGCTTCAGGCGTTCACGACGGGATTCCTTTTTGCTTTTTCGCCATTTATTGGGAATCAGTTTGCCAATAAGCCCAAACAGATTCATGCCAGGATTGGCACTTGCGGCTATCAACTGAGCATCCGTCTTACTCAACCCCAGTTGGTTTTTCAGGTCCTTAAGCTTCTCGTCGCGCTTTTTCTGTCCGAACACCACCACTTCCTTCAGGTTCAGCAGTTTCGAAATCAGGAACACCGTATCCTTCACCTCCTCCAAATTAAGCATGCGGCTCTCGTAATTCACATGGGAGAACACGAGCGTCCTGCAACTGTCGGACACCGTGATGCACCCCATCGAGTCCGTCTGAGCCGTACGAGCCTTCATGGCAACGTTGGCCCCAGCCACAGGCATCAGCGTCTCCACATCCACCACCCTGAGCTGGCGTTGGGCCGAGAGCAGCAAACTGCACGTAAGGGCTGCAAGAAGCATTGTTATCCGAAACGGTCTCATCGCCTGCAAAAATAAGAAACTTTCCGCTTCCCCACAAATCGTTTTGCATTATTTAGCCTTATTCAATGCCCGTTAAGTTAAAGAACAAAAAATGCCCTGACAGCCTTCCAGCACATCGCGCCAGGTCGATTCGAAGTCACCAGTATACCACGGGTCGGCCACATCGCCAGGACGTCGCGTGAAGTCCATCAGCAGACAAATCTTTCCTTCAGGGTCACCGCCACAGATACGGTTCATGTTTCGCAGGTTCCAGCTGTCCATACCGACTATCAGGTCGAAACGGTCGTAGTCCGCACGCGTCATCTGTCGTGCTGTTTTGCCAGCGCACCCGATGCCGTGCTCTGCCAACTTACGCCGGGCAGGCGGGTAGACGGGGTTGCCAATCTCCTCTGTCGAGGTCGCTGCTGACTCGATATAATACTCTGCCTCGCGTCCCGCCTTAGCCACCAGATCCTTCATCACGAATTCCGCCATCGGACTCCGGCAGATATTCCAGTGACACACGAAAAGTATTCTATGTATATTTTTGATATTCAATATATTACAATTTATAAAAAACAATTGGTTTACAAGGTGGTTTACATATCGAACTATGTAATTTTAAATCCCTTTTTCATACCTTATTTGTTTAATCGGTGCAAATTTACTAAATATTCCTCGATTTACATTCAATCATATTATTTTTTCACTGATTCTTTGTAATTTTGTGGCAAAATATATGAGTATATAGCGTTATACTATCATTATGAAGGGAACGTGCGTTTACCAGACACGTTCATTTGTGAGCAAAAAGGGTGCAAGCTGTGATAGCCTACACCCTTAACTGGTTACTTGGATTTCTCCGCTTTCTTCTTCTCTTTCTTTGCCTTGTAAGACTTTTCTGTTTCAGAAACAATCTCATTCACTTGTTCGATAGTGAAAGTACCTTCATTTACAAGTTTGGTCTTAATAGTTTCTATCTTATCAGATAGCCTACAACGGTTAGTAACAGCCTCAACAAGTTCTTTACTTGACTTGCGATTACTGATTAACTTCTCAATAACCTTCTTTTCAGTTGCTGTACCATTCTTCAAGATGTCTTTAAGAATGGAACTCTTTGATTCCCTCTTGGGCTTGCTCTCATTGCTCTCCTTGGTCTCTTCTGACACCTTCTTTGCCTTATCCTCTGCCATAATCGTAAAGATTTGTTAAACGATATTATAGAATTTCGCTTGCAAAGATAAGAAATTTATTTTAAATGCGCAAAAATAATAAGAGAAACTTTAGGAAATAGTTCCTCTTATTCTATAAAGAAAGTGTAACCAGTGAAAAAACAAATATTCTAGTTTAACAACTCAGTAATTTGCTTTGGTGAATCAATACAAAAGAAATGTTGCTTCATCTGTTCCTTATTATCATCAGTAGCACCCCAAAGACAATCATAGGCTTCAATATTTGCATTATTGGCAGCTATACGGTCACAATATTCATTGCCGAAAGCTATACAACTATCTGGATTCAAATTGTACTCATGTAGCAAGTATTTAAAAATCGTTGGATTACCATACTTTTTGCTAGTTTTGAAACGTTTATATACAGAAAACCCACTAACAATCTTATCAAAATCAAAATACTTATCAAGTTTAAAATATTTAAGAGCCGCTGTTATAGTTCCTTTAGTATTTCCACTAACAATAAACAATGTGTAACCCTTACTAGTTAAATACTCAAGAGTATCAACTATTCCAGAGTAAACATTACATTCATCCAAGTGAGTTAGATACTCTTTCTTCTTTTCTCTATGTTCCTTTGTGTTCATAGGATATTCTTTCAATAGAGAAGAATATTTGAATAACGGATAAGTATTAACTAGTGTTCCGTCAAAGTCAAAAATAATATTTTCTGTTGTAATCATAAAACAAAATATAGTATTAATAAACAAATGTTAAGTAATAAATGGGAGAGAAACTAACTCTCTCCCATAATTTCATCACGTTCATTATATACTCTCATAATTGCCCTACCACAAACATTAGCACCCCTATATTTGCCAATCTTTTTATCCCATAAAGCACCAGCCCAATTGTCTCCCCAAAGACTATCCTCAACTATAGTTATACCATCATATTTATTCAATACGTCACGGAACTCTTTGCAATATTTATACTTCAATCTGATACATTCATACATCAGTTTCCAGTCCATAATCATGTAGGCTTCTTTACCTAATTCATTAATCATTTTATTCTCTATTTTTTTACTAAGTTTCTTAACAGCCTCATTATTTTTAACTTGCCGCCCATTAGTACATTTCAAAAGTTCCTTCAAAACGGACTTACTTTCCTCTTGATTACTACCCCATTCTGCGATAATTCTATAGAAATACAATTGCTCAGAACTGCAAAATGTTTTCCCTTTATACACGATGTTGCAAGGACTATAAAAGTTACTCATAATTCCCTTTTGTCTTTCTTCTTCATCTTCGTCTAAAAGACAATATGAATTATACAAAACAATGTCTTTCCAATCGTAAACCTGTTCATATTTTTTTAACTCTTTTAAATCTCTAAGATTATTACTTCTGTTCCACATAACTATTACTATTTATAATTTCTACAATTTTATCAAATTCACTCATATAGCAAACTTTGCTATCTCCTATACAACCAACTATTTTGTAATTTACTTTGCAATCATTTAGAATATCAATATTTAATTTTGTTACACCAAACTCTAGTAACCTTTTCACCAGTGAATTTTCATTAGTAGATACCTCATCTATAACTTTATCTTGTTTTTCATATAACTTATCTACTTTTTCAATCTCACTAATAAATTCATTATCAATTTTATTATCGTCAATCATATTTTCTTCACTATTTGTTTCTAACAATGTTTTATAATTTTCTTCTCTTTCTAATTTTTTACCTAACCAATGTGAATCTCTAAAAAATTCATCACGTTCTCTATCTTGGTCATGGTGTATATACAATCTACCATATCTAAGGGAATCTTTATAACACTTATCCAAATCCTTACATTCAATCAATTTATCTACTTTCTTCTTGTGTTTTGAAATCCCATTCAGTTTGTTAATTACTAACTTAATAGTGCCTCTTTTTACAAAAGTATCGGTACGTTTACTCATATAATAATCTCATTATTTATTTATAAAACTTTAATTATAATGTCTTTAAATTAGACACAAAAGAGATGCTTGCAATACACTTGCAAACAATAAAGAACCAATTTCATTTAGTTTTTAGAATTACTAAAATTTATCTAAAAACCAGAGTTATGTCGCTTCTAAATGTTACTCAGAATATCTTAATACCAATCCTAGTAACTCGACCTGTTACGATGCAAATGTACGAAAAAAAAGTGAAATAGCCAAATGGATTAACATAATTTCACAACTTCGTTTCTTTCATGGTTTATATTGTTCAATTACTTTACTACAGTATTTAATGCCTTTGTTACCTTCACTAGTTCCCTTCATAATCCCATTCAAAAACACCAGATAACTAATTAAAACGTATGATTAGAGCCTCAACTAAAAGAAAAACCCACATAAACAGAGGGTTTTCCAGAGCAATATTACCCCCAATTGTCTTTTAAAGACAAAATATTATAGTTTTTTTGTTGATTTAACGGTAAATGTGAATCAATTTGAGGATTTTTTTGTAAATTTGACCCCAAATTCGTAGATAGAAACTACACTATATGAATCCTTATTGAATAGACTATGGGCTGGAGATTTAGAAAACGCATAAAGATTGCTCCTGGGGTAAATATTAATCTCAGTAAGAGTGGTATTAGCACGACTATCGGAAAGCGTGGCGCAAGTGTGAATTTCGGAAAGAGAGGTTCATTCTTAAACCTAGGGATTCCTGGTACTGGATTATATAGTAGAACAAAATTTAAAGAAACAAAGACAAATCCCAATTATGGATATGTGGGAAAATCTTATAAAAGCTCGACATACCGTCATTCAACCCATTCCAACAGAACAAGAGTTGATGATATGAGCTTCGTTGAAATCTTACTATTTTTGCTATCCTTTTTGAGCTGCCTTGTATTGCCGTTCTACATAACAATGCATCGCTTTAGGTTTGAGAATATGAATCATAAAGTTATATATGTTTGTATTGCAATTATAGCCTTTTATTTTATCTATCAATATTGTAAGTTTATTAAAGAAAGAAAACAAAAGGTAATTAATTGGTTTGAACCATTATTTTTCCCTTCATTATTGTGGATTGTTGTATGTGGGGGGCTGTCTATTTTGAATCTAATTGCAAGTATATTTTTCCCTTCTGTATTTGTATCTGAAGGAATCTATAGACGTATAATGTCTTTATTTATAGCGATTGTTTTATTAATTGTAAGTTTATTGTTTGCAAAAGGTAATAAAGAACAAAAGGAAAATAATGGGGATGATAGTGTCGCTGTCAATAATGTAGAATAACACAGCAAACTTTCACTACTGTAGGAAGTGAAAGTCACAAAATCGTCTGGAATCTCAATGTTTAAAGGGGTTTCAGACGATTTTCGTTATTCTCTTTCTGAAACGGAAGTTCACAAACACTTCTGAGTGACACAAACTGAAAGTTTTTCAAGGTCAATATCCACATACATAAAATTCTGTGGAGCATGGAAGTCCTTAATCACTTCCTTGGGGTCAATGGGATTGTCTAGCTTAACCACTTCACCAATCTTTATTGCATGAGCCATATCACAGTTCTTGAAGTAGGCATCGAAATACTCTTTGTTAATTCCACCATCCTTATGTGTTATTTCCCACATATAGGATTTCTTATCTTCAATCACTTCATCAATGGTGAAGTAACCGACAATCCTACAGATTGGCTTGGTAGCATAGATGTAAACCTTATCCACGTCCGAGCGAGTGAATACCCTTTTACGGTACTCATATTTCTTCTGGCCACTGAATATCATCTTGCAGAAGATTGGTCGTATGGATAGAATCACATTCATGCACACGTACATAATTACATTTTGGGATGGTACTCTTTTTGATTGTTGGTTGCGCTGGATCCAGCGCAACCAATAATTATATTACTGACTAATTTCTTTTTCAAACTCTCGCTTCACTCTTTGAACTGTGCTCATGCCTCGACCAGTTAGTTTTGCAGTGATTCTAATAGAGTATCCTTTTCTAAGGTAACTGATAACGTCTCTATATTCTTCTGCTTTCTTCTCCCTAGGCTTGCGATAACCCTCATTGCCAAACTTACCACCGTTGGCTTTATATAACGCTCTACCACTCTGTAATCTATATGCTATCTGGTTTCTCTCGATGCTTCCAAGTTCAGACATAACGGTACATATTATACTTGCAATGGGATTTACACTGCCATCTTCCATAAGAGTATATAAGCCTAGATTGTGTATGTAAACAGATACTTTGGCTTCATGTAGCATTTCTAAGCTCTTTAGGACTTGAAGGGTGCTTCTCCCAAGTCTGCTGAGTTCATGTACCGCTAGCACCGATACACGATTAGTGCAACAGTAGTTAAGACAGTCCATCAACACCCTGCGTTGCTCATTCTTCTTAGCACCAGAGATATGCTCTTCATAAGTGCCTTTGATAAGATAACCATTAGCTTCACAGAATTTTTTCAAATCCTCAACTTGTCTGGTCGTATTCTGTCTGTCACCTTCCGATGAAACTCTGCAATATAAACAACAAGTCCTTTTCATTTTCTTACTTATTTTACGTTTAACTAGTGTATTCTAAACAGTCAAAGATTGTTTTGGTCACGATAACGACCCTTATTCAATCCACTTTAGAAATTGTTTTGAATACGTTTTTCCTTGGTTACGTTTTTTGTTCTATACTAGTGAATATTCTGCTGCTACTCTCTTATCATAGTCTGGTGTTCGCTCGATAAAATCATCAAGGACGTCTATTAGCATATCGAAATACACCCCATCTACCGACTTAACGACCTTATTAGACTTGATGAAAGATATATCAAAAAGGTCATGACCTTCATTATAGACTATATCGACAACCCCACAAAACTTAAAACCAGATACCTTGAATCGTAAACCGTTCTGTAATGCCATCGGCTGATGAAAACCCCACGACCAAACAACCATCAATTGAGTTTTAAGGATGCTCATTATATACTCTGCCATTTTCATACTGCTATATTATTACTGATTAAACTTTATTTTAGTTAAGGGTGGGGATTGCTCCCCATCCCATGTTAATCTTCAATAGTGCCAATAAAATTTGACTCAATAAAGCTACGCCATTGCAAAGTTCCGTCTGGGAAGAGTTCCACATAACTAAACTGACCATACACTTTCTTTGGCAGTCCGTTTCCTGAAATCATAGACTTGCAGATGTCTGGATGCAGACTTGCGATAGCCACTCTAATTTCCCCATTTTTTTTACGGTAGCAAATCTTTACCAGTTCTCTATTGTTCATTAACCTTGAACGAAGGGCTGCAAGTTCAATACCTTTTGCAGTTGCGGTTGCAATGTCTGTACCGTTGTTTACAATATACTTGGCTGTATAACGAGCCACTTCACTTGTTCTTACTTGAATCCGCTTCATAACTAAATCTCCTATCTGGTTAAATGATTAATACTTTCTTACAATATTTTTCGGTGTACCCCATCCGTTGAGGTGGTAGGTTTCTTTTACGGCATCCTCATAGGTGAAAACGTCCTTAACGAAATCTCCCATTGTTACACCATTGTTGTTATAGGTTATCACCCAAATGCCCCAATTCCTACGGTGTCTGCCGAAATAGTATGTTCCAACTTTGTTTGCCATATCTTTTGTTTTTTACTGATTCAACTTTGTTTCTTAATCACATTGCAAAGGTACAAAAAATAATTGAAACCAGTATATACTATAATCATTTTCTTTCACCAGTTAACATGATTTAACTTTGAAAAGAGTATATACTTGAATCTTTTACATAACTTTGCACACAAAAACTGATTATTATGGATATTGTAAAGAAACAAAGAGGCGGTAAGCGTGAAGGTGCTGGCCGCAAACCAGTAGGCATTTCCACTCATGCGATGGCTCTGAAGTTGGATAATGACTTGTATGAAACACTGTCTATAGCCAACATTAACAAGAATCGATTTATCAATGATGCAGTTAGGGAGAAATTGGCTAGGGATGGATATTTCATTATCTGATTCTGATTTCTCAGAGCATGAGAGTGAATAAAGACGCAAAACCGTTTGTTTTCACTAGTAAAATCGCTGGAATCACCTTTGTATAGGCAATTCTAGTCTTTCTACGGCATTTCACTAGTCAATGCCAGGCGTGAACTTTTGACAAAAAAAGGAGGCTTAAAATGCCTCCATTTCATCCCAAGGGTCTATGTCCTTAGTTGGTGTATCTTCTAGCTCATCATCTTCATCAACTCTAGTGATATTTGATTGAAGATACTCACGTTCTGCCTTTGTTAGCTCGTCTCGGTGTGTTCTGTACCAAGGCATAAAGGCCAGTATCATCTTCAGACGCTCAATCTGGTGTTTGCGTATGCGGTCTTTGGATACTGCTTGGAATCTGCTAACTAGGTCTATATATTGGGGATTGATATTGTTTGATGCTGCTTTCTCCATACTAGTTTATCTATTTCTTCTTTTATTACTGATTGAGCCAGTACCTTGATGTATTCCTTCACAGATGGATTGTTACTTAAAAACTCATCCATCGTCAAAGGCTTCTGGCTGTCTTTCCACTTTTGGTACTGTCTCGCTCTTTCTTGAGCTTTAGCCCTCATAATGGCTTTGCTGCTTTCTTTGTGGGAGTGATTGTAGAAGGGATTATTGACCCCACTCACATCTTTTCTTTGTTTCTGATTCTGATTAACATTATTGTTATCCATTAACTTTTCATATTGATGATAATTATTTTAAATGACTTGTATGACTTGATGCCAATAAATATCACATCATATAAAAAAGTTGGTACTGGCTCTTGAAATTTCAGATTCCAACATTATATTTTATATAGATAGTCGTTACTATCATTGGTTGATGGGGTTCGTCAAGTGGTTTATCTTCCCCATCAACCTTCATACAAAAGCCACTTGAAATGACGAAAATAATAAAGATAAACACAAACATTATGGAAAAGTTTACTGTAGAAGAATTGCTTGATGTGCTTCCCATTGGATTCAAGGAGAGTAGAAATTTCTCAACGAAGCAAAAGATTGTTATGGGTCAATTACGTATGCTCGATGGACTTGATGAATCAAAGAGGACTGGTTATTGTTACCGTTCCAACGAGGACTTATGCAATGACTGTGACATCAAATCAGAACACACATTGATTGCGGCTGTAAGAAAGTTGGAAGTGACTGGATTGATAAGTAGAAAAAAGGGGTCTAGGGCTGACGGTGCTTCAGAATACATAGTATTTGAAGATAAACTAGATAAATACCATGATAACATTACTGCAAATTGCAGTGTAAATTGCAGTGATATTGAAATTACTGCAAAAAATATTGATAGAGATTGCAGTGTTAATTGCAGTACAGATACAGATAAAGATATAGATAAAGATATAGAAATAATAATATATAATATTTTAAATAATAATATTAGTAAAAATACTTTAATAGAAAAATTAAATAATATATTAGAAGAAAGTAAAAAGGATAAAGAACTTGAGAAAGAAGATACCAATGGTGGTAAGGAACTTGAGGCAGAAGAATCGGATAAAGAACTTGATAGATACCAACCAGTAGAAACTGAATCCCAAGCATCATCACCAACTGAAGAATTATCTCAAGCCTCATCAAGTGACGTTTCAACTGTTGCAGAGCCATTGGAAGAGGAAACATACATACCAATTGAAGATGAACAATACCAACTATGGCTTGAAGCCATGACTCCATATCTCAACGAAATTGAAGAATCTGTCACCTTGGGTCAGATGAAGGATATAAGGGCAAGACTGAGCCAGTATGCGGCAGATTTCCTAAATAGCCATGAGAATACTAGTCAAACAGTCCTAGATAGGATAGATAAGTTAGTAATCTCAACGTACAATACCAAGTTGAACTATCTGAAGAATCCTAGCCCAAATCCCATTGAGCTGTTCCAGTACCAATCTCGACAGCTCAATTAAAGCTCTCTGAGGCACTACAGTACCTCAAGACGGTTAGTTATACCTTCTAGCCATGAACGTGGCTCTACGTGACTGGAAATGACTGGAATCTCAATCTTACTATTCTTTTCAGTATTTAGAAAAAAGGAGGACCCCTCACAGATTCTACTGGGGTCCTCCAGATTTTTTTTCAAACAGTCGGTGACTATATGACTTTACCAATTCATATATTTGGGCATCAGGGTACATAGGTCAAGTCATAAAAGTGGCTCGGTGGGTAGCCTCTCTAGTCCTTCTCATTCTGCTCGTGTTGATTTTCCTCTTGCTCTTGTTTGAGAAATTCTTGCTCAATTTTTTCTTTCAATCTCTTCAGTGACTCTTTTCTGTCAATCTTTTCAACAGGTGCTTGCATTTGGGCTGGATTTGATTTTTGTTCATTCAATTCATTTCTTTGCTTTTTCTTTTGTTCTTCCCATGCTAATCTAAATTCATCTTGACCAGTCACAAAAGCCTTCTCGTTGGCTGCTATGATTTTTGTCTTGTCAAATTCTTTTAGGTATGTTTCAATGTCTGCAGGGTTTCGTCCCATGTTTTGAGCAATAAGACCTACTGGTACATTTGAATGGTAGAGATTTGAAGCGTATGAATGACGAGCGGAATAGAATGTAATGCCACCTCCTATACCAACCTTTTCAGCAACTCTTTTCAAATTCACATTCACTAGATAAGTAGCGTAATTCATCCGACCAAACTTCACATATTCATCATCATTATCTTTGTCATATATGGGGAAAACATACTCTTCAAGTTCATCTTCATCTTCGCATCCATTAATACATGAACCAAATGGATTAAGATAGGGAATCAGTGTTTGAACCTCACACATTATACGTGTTGGATGGTTTGTTTTCTCTCTTTGTGTATATATCTCATAATATTCTGTTACCTCCTTGTTTGAGTTTGCATACTCTATTCCGTGTTCTGCCGCATCTTTCATCCATTTCTTTTCATTAATCACCTCAACAATTTTCAAGTCCTTTCGTCTCAGCTTTGCCAAATCCACTAAAGCCAAACCTTGAAACAGATATGAGCACAAGAACAATGCTAATGAAAACTGTTCAGCATCAATAGGGGTTAATTTCGTTGTACCACGTGGTTTGAATTTCTGATTCCAATAGTGTACTTTCGTTTTTTCAAGATTGGGGCGCTCATTTAATCCTAACATTCCATAAGTATTATAATAATACTGCATAAGTGTAGTTATTTCACCAATGCTTAAAGCACGTTTGCGTGTTTGACAATTCAAGTCTGCATTCCAGTTGTGATTTGCCAATGGAGATTCTTTGATATATTCGTGTTCCACTGCATAATTCATCAGTGCTTTAAAATTATCGAAATATTTTCGAATAGAATTATCTGCGTACTTTGTCTTGAGATAAGCCTTAAAATCCTTAACCCAACCTCTGGTTAACTCAAACAACTCAATATCTTCATTCTTAGTATATCTCTTGATTATATTCAATAAAGTCCTATAACCAGTAGCCGTATTATGTTTATGAGTTGTATTGGTAAAAAAATCAATTCTTTCTTCAAACAGCGAAAACAGTGTAAGTGTAGTAGGTGCTGTTTTCGATACTGTTTTAATGATACTACTTGCTGAATATACTTCTTTACCTTCTATACTTAACACATATTTATTTGCCTTATCTATCTCACTTCTGATAATTGTATTCATGTTCAGAGCCATAGGATGCCCTAACCTTACTTCTTGCTTCTTCTCATTCCACTGCTTTTCTGAACAAGATATGCCTAGACTTTTATATTTACGTTGCCCATTGTATGAAACTCTGAGCATAATAGGGTGTTCTCCATTTGCCAATGTCTTAGACGAATAAAGAACTGCTGAGATAGTTGGAAGATTCCTTTTCATATCTGAATATCAGTTTACATAACGGTTTACAAATAATAATCAAAAACCACTATTTGGTTTACGTTTGCAAAGATACAAAATATTCCTAACTATTTGATAATTAGGAATATTAAAAAATATAAATATATTTTATTTGTTGCCGTGACATACAAACAATATCCTTTTCATACTATCGTTTCCATTCCCTTTTGCCCTGCAAAGTTACGAAAAAAGCCACATTCCACCTTGCATTTCTGCGTTTTATTCATTGGTTTTGCAAAGAACCTTTATAACAGGCCTTCGAGGTTACACCTACATACTCCTCGGGATTACATTTGTAGCCCCCTCGAGGTCGCACGTGCAGACTCCTCGGGGTAACACGTGCAGACTCCGGAGGTTGCAAAACGGGTTGCGAGAGGTGGATTGTATAATATAGAAAGGTGCCTGCTAAAAGGTTGTGAGGTGCTGGGTAAAAGGTTACGAAGTCCTTTGCAAAGTTAAAACTGCGCCGATGGACGTTAAAACTGCGTCGATGGATGATAAAACTGCGTCGATGGATGATAAACCTAAGGCAATGATAGATGTTATGAAATGATATCGTCATTGCCATGCTGGAGATATCACCGTGTATTAGGTATCGCGGACTTCAGGTTCTCTTCTGCCTTTGCTATCATCTCAGTGAGCTGGACATTGGGGTATTCCTCTTTTCGGGCGAGGTTGAGGAACTGCTGGTAGTAGGTCTTGGCCTGCTCCTTGTCCTTGAGAAGATAGGCATAGGCATTGGCAATATTGTAGTAGGTGGCGATGGACGCGGGGTTATAGGTCAGATGTTCCTTCCACGCAGCAACAGCCTCTTCGTAATGCTGAGTCAGATAGTAGCCTTCGCCCTGCGAGAGAGTAATGGCCTTCATGGCGGTGGTGTCGGGTTGCATCAACTGGGTAGCGAGAGCAAGGTACCCCAACCCCTCTTCGTAGCGTTGCGTATCGACGCACACCACACCCAAACGATACGCAGCACCATAGTGGTTCATGCCACTGAGCCAGAGAGCTGGCTTCAGACATTGGTAGGCTCGTTCCAGCGAGTCGGTCTTGGTGTAGCACATGCCAGCGGAATAGAGCGTGCTAAAGGTGGAGTCGCCCTGCTGTAAAAGGCGGTTGTAAAGCTTACTTGCCTTTGAATAGTCTCCATTCAACAGCCAAGACTCGGCCTCAGCACGGTTGACAAGGATATTCGTTGAGTCTTTCAGCGTATATTCTCCTGCACAAACAATGCCTTTCTGGGGCTGATTGTCTCGGGCATAAGCGAGGGTAAGACCAGCCACAATCTCGCCATCCATCGGATAACGCTTCAACAGCTGGCTGGCCCAATACATAAACGCCCCGTTATCGCCCTGATGCTTGTAACTATAGGTTAGTTGGCGGAAGGCATCATGCGTGAGACTGTCCTCGGGCATGTTCTTCAGCAGCTCTGCACACTGGTGATAGTTGGCGCGTTTGTAGTGGCAGTCAGCTAGTTTCAGACGAATCGCTCTTGGCACTACGTCTTCAGGAACGTATGGCCGTGAATGGCTGAAATCATTGTTCATCGAGAAACGGACAATGCCCTGCTTCGATGCGGCATCAAAGGCTTGCTGATAATGCTTCAATGCCTCGAAGGTGTTATACTGCTGCATGCAGCTGTCGCCCCGCTGGACGTATATCTGGAGGGTGTCCAAACCCTCGCCCCTGGCGGTGGTTACCGTCAGCAGGGCGAGGATGAATGCAACGCCACACTTTGTACCTTTCAGGTCAAAGAACATAGTGAATAGCCTATGCATAACGAGAGAGAGTTTATTTCTTTCCTTTTAACTTGACGCTGACACGACCTTTCGTCTGGCCGTCCTTGGGCTTATCGACATGTATGCTTTCAATGTCGTCAGGGTTGATACTATTCAGCGCTTCTGCATCCATCAATTTGCCGTCCACCTCTAAGTCGTAGACTTTGGCATTGAGACTGGTTACCCCAACAATCTCTTTAGACTCATTTCCCTGCAATTTGAATGTGATGGGAACGGTGTATTTTACATTCACAGGTTCACCATTCTGCCTACCAGGGATCCAATTTGGCATAGAATGGACTACACGTAGCGCCTCTTCATCTAATTGCGGGTCGACGGACTTAACCACCTTGGCATCCGAGATGCTGCCGTCTTTGTTAATGACGAAGGTGACTATGACGCGGCCTTGGATTCCGTTTTTATACGCTTCTTGAGGATACTTGACGTTCTTGGACAGGAACTCCATCAATGCTGCAGGACCGCCAGGGAATTGAGGCATCTGTTCTACGACGTCGAAAGGTTTTTTGCCGCTTTCGTTTTCTTTTCTCATCGGAATGAGGTACTCGTGCTCTTTTGCATACATCTTACTAACACCCAATCGGACGGTTTCCAATCCTACGTAGGAAATATTCAAGTAGTCACCCATATTGGCCTTGATGGTAAATGCACCATTCACGTCGGTAACGCTACCTTTCTTGCTACCATCGATTAAGACAACAGCACCAATAACAGGCTTCCCTGCATCATCATAGACTTTTCCCCTAACGGTAAAGGGCTCGTTGTCTTCCGTTGTGACGACTTCCACCGTGTTGGGCATTTCGACAGGCTTTGTTTCCTGGGCGTCAGGACCATATCCGACAACTACGATTTCGCCAGCGGTGCCAGCATTGATTTTGCCATTTGCCTTGCCCTTCTTGATGATTTTCTTCTGGGGTTCATCGTAGACATAGTCGGTGACGGTACGGGCATTGAGGGCGAGAGCTGTGCCGACGATGGGCACGAGGGCGAGCAGCTTCAACAGGTGGCTGCTGCGGGTTTTCTTATTTGTCATCATGTGAATACGGTTTTTGAGGGTACTGTGACTGATGCCGTTAGCAATGGAGTACCCGCCAATGCTTGTGGCCTTCGAGATTAACAGATATTGATATTGACGCGCATTAATCCCTTGAGAGAGTACTGCACCGTCGGCCTCGTATTCGTGAATGGCGCGCAAGTCCTGGCGCAGCATCCACATGGCAGGGTTGAACCACTGGAGGGCGGTGAGCAGATCCACGAGGACGACGTCGTAGGAATGACGCAGACGGATGTGTCCCCGTTCATGAGCGAGAATGGCAGCGTCGTTTGTTTCGTAGTCGCTGCGGTTCATCACAATATAGCGCATCCAGCTGAAGGGAGCCACGTCAGCGTTACCGGTCACGCAGACGATGGTGCCATCAGGTTGTGGATGCTGTTCGCTTTGTCGTATCAAGAGTATGACTTTCCATATAGACAACAAGGTGTGCCCCAGCGTTGCCAGCATACCTATTATATATAGGATGGGCAGGACGATTTGCCACAGGGGTGTTGCTGGTTCTTCAGCCAGCGTCATCTGCACGTCGCCGATGCTTACCTCAGGCACGGCCTGAATGGTCACCGTCTCGTGCATCGTAATGACACACAGGGGAAGCACAAACGAGGCCACTGCCGTCAGAAGCAGCACCACTCGGTTCACCCGATGGAACGTCTCGCGGGAGAGCAGCAAGCGGTAGAACATGTAAAATACTGCGATGAGCACCGCCACCTTGAGGTCGTATATCAGAAACTCAGTCATAACTACTTGATTTATATGCGGAAGCAAATTATTCACTTTTCACTATTCACTTTTCACTTCCTTCTATCTCGTCAATGAGTTCGCGCAGTTCTTCTACGCTGATCTTCTCTTCCTTGACAAACGAGGAGACGGCAGAGAGATAGGAGTCGCCAAAGTAGTTCTTAATGATACCAGCTATCGACTTGCGTCCGTACTCATCTTCCGTGATGAGCGCGTAGTACTGAAAGGTATTGCCAAACTGCTTATGGCCAAGGAATCCCTCACGCTCCAGAATGCGCACAATGGTTGACAGCGTGTTGAAGTGTGGACGGGGCTCGTCATAATGCTCCAGCAACTCGCGAACGAACATGGGACCATGCTTCCAGTAGAGGTCCATGATTTCCTTTTCCTTGTTGGTCAGTTTCTTCATTGCTTTTTGCTTTTAGTTTCAAACGTTATTTGCGTCAATTATCAATATCTGAGCGCAAAGTAACTAAATATTTTCGTTACATACAACTAAAAGACTTAGTTTTTAACGGTTATTAAACTCTTTTTTTAGTTACTAACGAAAAGTTTTAGTTACTATTGAAAACTTTGGTCGTAAAAACAGAAAGGTGCCATCTAAAATTATCAACCACGTTCCTCGTCACCGCATTACCAACATTCGCCCCATCTCATTCAAAGCGACGAACCTATAGCGTTGCGATTCCACGGGAACGGCAGTATAAACAATATGTTTAGCCTTAGCCTTCTTTCGCAAAGCTTCCTCAGTAGCCATCATCACCGCAGGATTGACAAAGGCGCTCTTATCTGGTTCCATGAGCAATAACCGCCCTCTTGAACAGGCGTCGAAATAAGCTCCACCGGGTTTGTAGAAACGCTCATGGGGCGACCCTTCGGCAGGAAATCAACCATTCAGTAGTACCACCAACGGGAACCCTTTCTCACGAACCGTTCTGGCTATTATGCGTTCAGCCGTGCTAATCGCCGCCGTATAAGTCACAGCGCCATTATGAGCTGCTGCCAATACTGATTTCAACCTCTCTTGTATTTGCTCGTTGCTGGCACTACGGCTCATCTCCACCAATTGTCTGTCAGGCCAATCTAATAAGAAGTGGTTACCCATTGAGGTGAACAGCAAGCCACACGCCTCCGTCTTGCGGTGCATACGGAAAAGATCGGGATTCTGTCGGCGCTGCCATGCACGCTCAGTATTGGCTTTCACATATTCTATCATAGCGTGAAGCTACCCTTTGTGCGTCAGTACACGATAAAATGGTAGTCCATCGTATAGATTCTCTGTAAATCCTAATTTGCGTGCCTCTTCTTTGCAGCCTTGCATATAGCCTCGAACCACCTCCCTGATGCTACGAGGCATCGTCCGCTGTACCTGAAGGACAATGTGATGATGGTCAGGCATCACCTTATCCGCAAGAATCTTGATTTCCGGGCACAGCTCCAATAGCCTACGTTGCTGATTGATGAGCGCCCAGCCAATGGGAGTCTTCTCAACTACAGCCTCGGAGCCATTATGCGTGAGTTTGCCAAACAACGCCTGCCGTGAGTTGGCCACCATCGTGACATGCACAATGCAAGGTTTACGCCAGGCCCCTGGTTGCAACCAAGTGAAGGTCTCATTTTTAGGCTGTTCGTTGGTCATTAGCAAATGGAATTTGCTGTCAAGTGACGGGACAAATATCCCACCCATCATTGTTTTCGTGTTCCGTCCTTTCGACGCGGATTTTATCCGCTCTTATTTGGCGCGTTTCCAGACTTGCGTCTCGTAGAACGGGCCGAGGTAGCCTCTGACCTTCAGGTTCTGGCCGTCGAGCCAGATGGCACATTTGTAGGTCTTACCGTTCTTGGGGTTGTAGATCTTGCCGCCTTCCCACTTATCCTTCTTTTTCGAGAGACCGCTCAGAATGTGAACGCCCATCAGTTTGCGCTCCTGCAGCTTGGCATCGGGGTTGTGCTTGTCTTTGGTCTCAGGACCCTGCTTCAGCCAAACGATTTTGCCGTTCACCTTGTCGCCCTGCTGATAGATTTCCACGTGGGCGTCGCCAGCCTCAGTAACCCACTTGCCCATAATGTCCTGCGACCAGCCTGCAACAGCTGAGAGGACGAAAATCATGCTTAATAATACTTTCTTCATAGTCGTTATTTCTTTTTGTTTGAATGATTACGTTTTTATTTCATCAGCCACCGGCCATCGCGCTCGACCATAGGAACGGTGATTTCCTCTTGTGTAGAGTCACCATAGCACAGAAGGAGGAAGGCGTAGGTGAGATGGAGCGAAGTGTCACGTCGCCCCACATTGTCGGACACTCTAACCTCGTTCAGGCCATTGTGCTTGTCGAGCATGTCGGCACGATACTGATTGATGGCCATCAACAACTGGGCACGATAGCTGTCAGGCAAACTGTCAACATCAGCTTTTCCCTGTAGGAACTCAGCAGGGCGGTCGTCAATCAGATGCTGATAGTAGGCACGGGCCGCACGGGCTGCCTGCTCCTCAGACGTCGACGAAGAACAAGCGCAGAGGAAGGTAAAAGTTAATAGTGAAAAGTGAATAATTCGCTTCCGCATGAATACGTGAAACTTCGTTTAATTCGATTAATTCGTTGTCACAAAGTTATTTCTGTCGGATAAACACGTTGATCGGGGTTCCTGTCAGCGTCCAGTTGTCGCGAAGCTTGTTTTCAAGGAAACGACGATAGGGTTCCTTCACGTACTGGGGCAGGTTGGCATAGAACACAAAGGTAGGAATCTGCGTGTCGGGCACCTGCGAAACGTACTTGATCTTGATGTACTTACCCTTGATGGAAGGAGGGGGAGTCTGCTCGACGATGGGCAGCATGACCTCGTTCAGTTTCGAGGTACCAATCTTAATCTTACGATTCAGATAAACCTGCTTGGCAGTCTCCAGCACCTTGAAGATACGCTGCTTGGTAACTGCGGAGGCAAAGATGATGGGGAAGTCGACAAACGGAGCCATACGCTGACGGATGGCATTCTCGAAAGTCGAAATGGCTGCCTGCGACTTATCCTCGACGAGGTCCCACTTGTTGACGACAACGACGAGCGACTTGTTGTTCTTCTGGATAAGTTGGAAGATGTTCATATCCTGAGCCTCGATGCCTCGTGTGGCATCAATCATCAAGATGCAGACATCCGAGTTCTCGATGGCACGAATAGAACGCATCACCGAATAGAACTCGAGGTCTTCCGTCACCTTGTTCTTGCGACGAATACCAGCTGTGTCGACCAGGTAGAAGTCGAAGCCGAACTTGTCGTATTTAGTATAGATAGAGTCGCGAGTAGTGCCTGCAATCTCAGTGACGATGTTGCGATCCTCGCCAATAAATGCGTTGATGATGCTCGACTTGCCTGCATTGGGACGTCCCACAACAGCAAAACGAGGGGTTCCGTCCTCCAGGTCGTCCACCTCGTCAGACTTCAGCTTGGTAAGCACGAAATCCAACAGGTCGCCAGTACCAGAACCCGTTGCAGCACTGACACAGAACGGATCGCCCAGTCCCAGCTTGTAGAACTCGTACTGTCCGTAAAGGTCCTTGCCGTCGTCAGCCTTGTTGGCTACCAGCACGACAGGCAGCTTGGAGCGACGCAGAATGAGCGCCACATCCTGATCGAGGTCCGTCAGGCCGTTCTTGATATCCACCAGGAACAATACCAGGTCGGCTTCCTCAGTAGCAACAATGACCTGCTTGCGAATCTCCTCTTCGAAGATGTCGTCGCTGTTGACCACCCAGCCCCCCGTATCAACTACGGAGAACTCACGTCCGTTCCACTCGCACTTGCCATACTGGCGGTCGCGAGTCGTACCAGCCTCGTCGCTCACAATGGCACGACGAGAGTTGGTTAACCTATTAAATAATGTGGACTTGCCAACATTCGGGCGTCCTACGATTGCAACTAAGTTTGCCATTTTTTTTGTTTTTATTCTGGATTATAGCCGAAGGCATCGAGTTCGCGCTGCGAAGAGCGCCAGTCTTTATCAACCTTCACGAAAGTCTCGAGATAGATGGGCTTCTGGAAGAACTTCTCCAGCGCCTTGCGAGCCTCGGTGGAAACCTTTTTGAGCGCTATGCCTTGATGTCCGATGATGATGCCCTTCTGCGAGTCACGCTCCACATAAATGATGGCATTGATGTGAATGTTCTTCTCCGTCTCCTTAAAGCGCTCCACACGCACCTCGACACTATAGGGAATCTCCTTGTCGTAATAGAGCAGAATCTTTTCGCGAATGATCTCTGACACGAAGAAACGGGCAGGCTTGTCTGTCAGCTGGTCCTTGTCGAAATACGCAGGACTCTCGGGCAACAGTTCCTGAATGCGCTTCAAGAGCATCTCCGTGCCAAACTTGTTTTTAGCCGAGATGGGCAGAATCTCTGCATTGGGCAACAGCGTGTGCCACTTGTCGACAATATCGCCGAGTAATTTCTGAGATTTCAGAATATTCTGATTAGTCTGAGCCCCCAGCTCATCAATCTTATTAATGAGCAGGATGACGGGAATCGTCATCTTCTGCACCTTCTCCAAGAAGTCCATGTTCTTCTCAGGGTTCTCGACGACGTCAGTCACATAGAGCAGCACATCGGCATCCTGAAGGGCCGACTCCGAGAACGCTAACATCGACTCTTGCAACTTGTAGTTCGGCTTCAACACACCTGGCGTGTCTGAGAACACAATCTGCATATCATCGGTATTGACAATACCCATGATGCGATGGCGCGTCGTCTGAGCCTTAAACGTCGCAATCGAAATACGCTCACCAACCAACTGGTTCATGAGCGTACTTTTACCTACGTTGGGGTTACCAACAATATTTACGAATCCTGCTTTATGCATTTATCTTCATATTTTGTCACCATCGTACGCCCATCGGTAATAGCTTGCTCCATGTACGAAACCTGCACCAAAGGCGGTCATGATGAGGTTGTCACCCTTCTTCAGCAGATGCTCGTTCTCCCAAAGAGCCAGAGGAATCGTTGCTGCCGAAGTGTTTCCGAAGTGCTCGATATTGACCATCACCTGCTCCATAGGAAGTTCCAAGCGCTTGGCAACAGCCTCAATGATACGCATATTGGCCTGATGAGGAATGACCCATTGAATGTTGTCCTTGTTCAGACCATTACGCTCAGCAATGAGAGCACAGTCTTCGCTCATGTTGGTCACCGCATAGCGGAACACGGTGCGGCCCTCCTGATAGAGATAATGCAAGCGGTGGTCGACAGTGAAGTGACTGGGAGGACAAACTGAGCCTCCGGCCTTGATGTGCAGAAAGGGAAGACCCTTGCCGTCGGCACGGAAATATGAGTCCATCACTCCGATATTCTCCTCCTCGGTAGCCTCTACCAGCACTGCTGCAGCACCATCGCCAAAGAGCGGACACGTCGCACGGTCTTTGTAATCGACCACTGACGACATCTTGTCGGCTCCAACCACAATGATCTTCTTATAGCGGCCACTCTGAATCATCGAGCCAGCAACATCGAGCGTATAGAGGAATCCACAGCAAGCACCCCAGAGGTCGAACGCAAAGGCATTCTTCAGTCCGAGCTTACCCAGCACGATGCTGGCTGTGGAGGGGAACTTATAATCTGCCGTCGAGGTGGTGACAATGAGGGCGTCAATGGTATCGGGGTCTACGCCTGTCTTCTGCATCAGCTGTTTGGCTGCCTTACGGGCCATATAACTGGTGCCAAGACCTTCCTCAGTGAGGATGCGGCGCTCCTTGATACCAACGCGCGTCATGATCCACTCGTCATTGGTGTCTACCATGCGCGACAGCTCCTCATTATTGAGGACATAGTCAGGCACGTAGCCACCAATACCGGTGATTATCGCATTGATTTTACTCATTATTCAGCAGCTTCGTCCATAACAATGGCAATCTTGCCACGATAGTAGCCACAGGTGGGGCATACGGTGTGGTAGATGTGATAAGCACCACAGTTGGGGCATACTGCCAGTGTGGGAGCTACTGCCTTGTCATGTGTACGACGCTTTGCGGTACGAGTGTTCGATTGTCTTCTTTTAGGATGTGCCATAATTCTATTACTTTAAAATGTTTTACCTTTTTACTTTTTTAATTTTAATAGTGCTTCCCAACGAGGGTCTATCGCCTCTGCCTCCTCTTCGCCGCTTCGGACAGCGCCACTCAACTCTTCGAGTTTCTGTGTCATCGCACTATTGCATTTTCCAGGTGCATGAACGTGCTTGATGGGTATGGCCAGCATAATAAACTCGTAGATGAACCACGACAGGTCGAGTATTCCTTCGTTCTCGTCGATAGTCACAGTATCATCATCGTCAGAATATGTGTCGCCCAGCTTAACCATCATACGATTATCCGTAGCGATGGGCTGTTCCATGTCGTCAAGACAACGGTCGCAGCTGACTGTGACAGAACCTTCGGTATGGAACTGGAGTTCGAAAAAGCCAGTCATCTTGCGTATAGACACTGACACGTGCAATGCTCCATGCTCCAACTGAGAGCCGTCCAAAGACTGAAAGAAATCATCGTTAAGGTCGAAGTCGAGAGCGGTTTCGTCCTCTTTCAACCCCTTCAAATCAATCTTATAAGTCTCCAAACTACACATACGGGCTGCAAAGTTACGAAAAAAATAAGAATTAAGAATTAAGAATTAAGAAAAATTTCGCTTTTTATTGAAAATCAGCCACTAACGAGGCTTAAGTTTGCACATTCAAGGCGCCAAATGTGCAATTATCTGGGTATTTCTATGCGGAATGTTGTACCCTTGCCCAACTCAGAATTTTTGACGAAGATACGTCCTCGATGGTATTCCTCGACGATACGGCGAGCCAGTGAAAGCCCCAGTCCCCAACCACGCTTCTTGGTTGTGAAACCAGGGGTGAAAACGTTCTTGATATCCTTCTTTCGGATACCCTTTCCTGTATCCTGCACCTCTATAACCACACTGCCGGGCTCTTTCTGCAGGGTCAAGGTAATGGTACCCTTACCCTCCATTGCATCAACAGCATTCTTACACAAATTCTCGACAACCCACTCGAAAAGCGAAGCGTTCATCTTAACGATAACTTCTTCTTCAGGTAGGTGGCTAATCATCTGTACCTGACTGGACGTTCGACGATCCATATAACTGACAACGTGAGCCAGCACCTCGTTCATCGAGGCATCAACAGGCTCTGGCAGTGAACCAATCTTCGAGAAACGCTCAGCAATTAGTTGCAGACGCTTGACATCCTTGTCCATTTCCGGCAGGAGATCATCATCAGGATACTGTTCTTTCAGCATCTCGACCCACGCCATCAGGCTCGAAACAGGTGTTCCCAACTGGTGGGCTGTTTCTTTGGACAGTCCGACCCAGACCTTGTTCTGCTCGGCACGCTTTGACGAAAGCAAGGCAAAAATGGCCACAACGACAAAGATGAGCACGATGCCCAGCTGCACATAAGGCCAGGCCTGAAGGCGTTTCAGCATGATTGATTCATCGAAGCACACCAGCTGACGATCTACACGGATAGTATCACCAGACTGTATCATGCGTTGCGCATAACTCTCAATCTGAGTTGTATCTTCAATATTTCGATAATCGCTTATAAATCCCTCGTCGCTGACAACTATGACGGGAATAGTATTATTGCCTTCCAAAACATTGGAAATCAGAGTGACATCCGTTGTCTCGTCCGCTTCGTTAAGTGCATGTAAAGCCTGCGCCCATACTTCCATGCGCCGCTGCTCCTCCTTCGAGAGGTCGCGCACCAGAAAATGGGATATCAGTAGCGATGCCACAGCAATAATGACTGCCAGCGTCACTAACAGGATTTTCACTTGTCTGATTCTATCTGTCCATTGCATACGTCTATATTAACGCAAATTGGTACAACTTTATTGAATATCTATTCGCAAATTGTGTTAAATTTATAAAGGTTATGCAATAATTGACCATTTTTTAGTACTTTTGCACGTTCAATATTGTATAATATGTCAGAAAACAACAGTTTTGTAGGATCCAAGATCAAAGGGATCAGGGAGACAAAGAACCTCAGCATTGAGGAAGTAGCAGAGAGCAGTGGCCTTTCAATAGACCAGATAGCGTCCATAGAAAATGGGCAAAACATGCCATCGTTAGGTCCGTTGATTAAAATTGCAAGAGCTTTGGGCGTACGTCTGGGTACTTTTATGGACGACAACGACGCTTTGGGTCCTGTAGTATGTCGTGCTGAAGATCGTGAGCGCGACAGTAGCATCAGTTTCTCGAACGGAGCCACCGATGCACGCAAGCACATGGAATATCACCCACTGGCTCAGCAGAAGGCTGGTCGTCATATGGAGCCGTTCGTGATTGACATTCACCCAGAAGAGGCACCCGAGTTCCAACTGTCTGCCCACGAAGGCGAAGAGTTTATTTACGTGATGCAAGGTGAGGTGGAGATTGTATACGGTAAGGAAACCTACCACTTGAAGGAAGGCGACTCAATATTCTACGACTCTATCGTCAAACACCATGTGCATGGTGCCCCCGGCAAGTCGGCAAAGATTCTTGCAGTGGTCTATATTCCATTTTAAATAATCGTTGTACCGTAATAACGTTATAACGTCATAACGAATAATAGAATGAGTAACGTGAAATTAGATATGGCAGGCAGACCACTGCCAGAAAGAACATATCCCGCAGAAACAGGTAGTGCAGGCTATACGCTTTCAGAGCGTACGCTCGGACAGTGGTTGGAATATTGGGCAGAGACAACTCCCGACAAGGAATATATCGTCTATTCTGACCGCGACCTTCGCTTTACGTGGAGCAAGTTTAACGAACGCGTAGACAATCTGGCAAAGGGTCTGATATCCATCGGTGTAAAGAAAGGCTCGAACGTAGGTATTTGGGCTACCAATGTGCCCGACTGGCTTACCTTCCTCTATGCCACAGCAAAGATAGGCGCCGTGTTGGTAACGGTAAATACCAACTACAAGCAGAACGAGTTGGAGTATCTATGTAAAGACTCAGATATGCACACCCTCTGCATTACCGACGGCACATGGGACTGTAACTACGTCGACATGACATACACCATGCTGCCAGAGTTGAAGACGTGCGAGCGTGGACACCTGAACAGCGAGCGATTCCCCCACCTGAAGAACGTAGTATATATAGGTATGGAGAAATATCGCGGTATGTTTAACACCGCCGAGTTATTGCTCTTGGGACAGAACATTGAAGACGAGACGCTGGACGCTATGAAAAAAGATGTGTCCTGCCACGATGTATGCAACATGCAGTACACCAGTGGTACCACGGGATTCCCCAAGGGAGTGATGCTGACACATTATAACATTGCCAACGACGGATACTTCACAGGTGAAAACATGGGCTTTACACAAGACGACAAGCTTTGTGTCTGTGTACCGCTGTTCCACTGCTTCGGTGTAGTACTGGCCACGATGAACTGTCTGACGCACGGATGTACCGAGGTGATGGTTGAGAAATTTGACCCATTGGTAGTACTGGCGTCAGTGCATAAGGAGCGATGTACTGCCCTCTATGGCGTACCCACGATGTTTATTGCCGAGCTGAACCACCCCATGTTCTCTATGTTCGACATGAGCTGTCTGCGCACTGGCATTATGGCAGGTTCACTCTGTCCTGTAGAACTGATGAAACAGGTGTCGGAAAAGATGTATATGACCATCACCAGCGTGTATGGACTCACTGAGTCGTCGCCTGGTATGACTCAAACCTGTCTGAACGATACCTTCGAACAGCGTTGCACCACGGTAGGACGCGACTATCCGTTTGTAGAGGTGAAGGTGCTTGACCCAGAGACGGGCGAGGAGTGTCCCGTTGGTGTTCAAGGTGAGATGTGCTGTAAGGGTTTTAACGTGATGAAGGGCTACTATAAGAACCCACAGGCTACGGCTGAGGTTATCGACAAGAACGGCTATCTGCACTCAGGCGACCTTGGTGTTAAGGACGAGAACGGATTCTATAAGATCACTGGCCGTATCAAGGATATGATTATCCGAGGTGGTGAGAATATCTATCCTCGTGAGATTGAGGAGTTCCTCTACCACATGCCAGGAATCCGCGATGTGCAGGTGGCTGCTGTGCCCTCGAAGAAATACGGTGAGGCTGTAGGAGCTTTTATCATTCTCGAAGAGGGCGCAAAAATGACACCTGAGGATGTACAACTGTTCTGTCGCGGCAAGATTGCCCGCTATAAGATTCCGAAGTACGTATTCTTCATTAAAGAATTCCCGCTGACAGGTTCTGGCAAGATTCAAAAGTTCAAGCTGAAAGAGATGAGTTTGAAGCTTTGCGAAGAACTAGGTATAGAAGTAATTTAAACACAACGAGGTACGTAAGGCAAATGCAACCAAACGTACCTCGTTTTTTTGTATCTGAAGTTTTACTGCGCTACATAATCCCTACGCAGCAGATTCACTTGAGTAACAATATTATAATATCCATTCACAAATAATCCTTTCTCACGTAATTTTTTGATATCATTTGCAGTAAGGATAATGCGATAAACCGTCGAGGCCTTACCCATCATCACACAGCCCCATGGATTCAATTCGTTTTCATTTCCTTCAAGGGTAGTATCTGTTGTATTGATAATAGTCTTGAAAAGCCAATATGAAACGCTCGGATCACTGGTGTCAGTTTTGTATATAAACTCCAATTTATCTCCCTCTAATGCAGAAGTAAACTGTTCTGGCTTAATCACAAAACCATTGGCCCAATTACCAAAGGAACAATTACCCGTCCAAATGGGCGTTGATTCCCATACACTTGTACCAGGAGTCAAATAAACTCTCTTTACAATAAGAGTACTGGTATCAACGGCCTGTAGTGCTATTTCATCAATAGATCTCATATCCTGACCGTCAAAATAACATGTTAAGGAAGTAATACCCGGTTTACCCGACGTCCTAATCTTGTCGGATATCGTTATTTGAGTAGCGACTTCAGTCGGTTCTGCAAATTCAAAACTAATTGATTCGTATTCCGACCAGTCAACAGGCATATTCTGTTTTTTGACACTTGCTACAAGGCCACCCCAAGGGAGTGCATGATAAGTAATAGTACCATCGAAATCACGTTCGATACCCTCATGAATATTCCAAGTGCCATTAAACTTAGAAGTGAGTACGTTATCGTCTTCACTGTTTGGCATCAGACCACAACCAGTCAACAAAATACATGCAATAAACAATAAATAATTCTTCATTAGGAATGATTATGTTCAAATTTTCCGTGCAAAGATAATCATTTCTATTGGAAAAACAATAATTTTTTGCAAAGAGTTTCACAAAATATCCAAAAAAACGAAGAAAGCCCTCTCATCATTGCTGATGAAAGGGCTTCTTTCAGAAAAAGTGGCGGCCTCCTACTCTCCCGCATTGCATTGCAGTACCATCGGCGCAGGCGGGCTTAACTTCTCTGTTCGG
>JAEEGG010006625.1_pt1 | contig 27105 bp, 21 predicted proteins | sample 9134161 | NCBI WGS metagenome assembly JAEEGG01 (sample SAMN16246543, study PRJNA631951) | gut metagenome | biome: gut microbiome; feature: rumen; material: CR-attached | host: Bos | place: Iran: Karaj | collected 2018-10 | reverse complement strand
AGAACCTGCTGAACGGGCGCATCATCGCCTCGTTGTTCTTCGAGCCTTCCACCCGTACACGCCTGAGCTTCGAGACCGCCATCCAACTCTTGGGCGGCAACGTCATCGGCTTCAGCAGCACCGCCGGAACAAGCATCCAGAAGGGCGAATCCCTCGCCGACACCATCACCATGGTGGCCAGCTATGCCGACCTCATCGTCATGCGCAACCCCATCGAAGGCTCAGCCCGCTTCGCCTCCGAGGTGTCGAAGGTGCCGGTCATCAACGCTGGCGACGGTGCCAACCAGCACCCCACCCAGTGCATGCTCGACCTCTACAGCATTCGCAAGACACAAGGCACGCTTGAAAACCTTGAAATCACCCTCGTCGGCGACCTGAAATATGGCCGCACCGTCCACAGTCTCGTAGAGGCCATGTGCCACTTCAACGCGAAGTTCAACCTTGTCTCGCCCGTCGAGCTGAAGCTGCCGAGCGTGGTCAAGCAACACATCAAGGACCGCAACCTCGAATACCACCAGTACACCGAGTTGGAGGATGCTATCCCCCACTCCGACATCATCTACATGACCCGTATCCAGCGCGAGCGCTTCCCCGACCCCGAGGAATACGAGAAGGTGAAGAACTCCTACGTGCTGCGCAACGCCATGCTGGAGAACTCCAAGCCCAACTGCCGTGTGCTGCACCCGCTGCCTCGCGTCAACGAGATCCACGTCGACGTCGATGCCAACCCGAAGGCCTATTACTTCCAACAGGCACAAAACGGCGTCTACGCTCGTCAAGCCCTCATCGCTTCAATACTCGGGTTGAAATAATTCAAAATTCAAAATTTAAAATTCAAAATTATGGCAAGTTACAAAAGGTTTGAGGATTTACCTATTTGGCAGGAAGCTCGTGATTACTCCAAAAAGGTGTTTTGGGCTTCCAAAGAAAGTGAGTTTTCAAAAGAGTTTCGGTTGTGTTCACAAATCCGAGCCTCATCAGGATCGATTATGGACAATATAGCTGAAGGCTTTGAGAGAAATGGCAATGGAGAGTTTAAACAATTTCTTTATGTTGCCAAAGGCTCTTGTGGAGAATCACGAAGCCAACTTTACCGTGCTTTTGACTATGGTTTCTTGCCAGAAGAACAATTTGAAGCATTAAAAACCCAATCAGAAGAAATTTCTAAATCAATAAGCAGCTTCATCGATTATTTGCAAGGTTCAGAAATGAAAGGAACAAAATACAAATCTCCAGAGGAATCTAAATAATTGAATCAAGAATCTTGAATTTTGAATCTTAAATCTTTGAATCTTTAAATCTTAAATCTTAAATTCAAAACTATGGAAAAAAAGAAAGAACTGACAGTTTCCGCCATTGAGAATGGCACCGTCATCGACCATATCCCCGCCGACAAAGTGTTCCAAGTCGTCAAGATCTTAGGCTTGGAGAAAGTCAGCAACCCAGTGTATTTCGGCACCAATGTGGAGAGCAAAAAATACGGCACCAAGGGCTTCATCAAGGTCTCCAACAAATACTTTGAGCCCGAGGACGTGAACAAGATTGCCCTCGTCGCCCCCACAGCCTCCATCATCGAGATCAAGGACTTCGAGGTCATCAGGAAGCAGACCGTGACCATCCCAGAGCGCATCGAGCACATCGTGAAGTGCTTCAACCCCAACTGCGTCACCAACAAGGAGCACGACGTGCCGACCAAGTTCACCGTCATCAAGGACGCCCAGGGCAACATCAAGCTGCACTGCCACTATTGCGAGAAGAACACCACGCAGGACAAACTTGAATTCATCTAATAAAGACGCGGGACTACGGGACTGCGAGACGTGAGGCCGTCTCTTGCCCTGAAGTCAAACATAAAAACTACACTCATGAGGAAAACAGGAATCATCATAGTTATTATCATAGGTCTCATCCTGCTTTGGGGCTGGTCCATCTACAACGGATTGGTCAAAAAGCAGGAAGCCGTGGCCTCGACCTGGAGTCAGGTGGAGAATGTATATCAACGCCGCGCCGACTTGGTGCCCAACCTCGTCGCCGTGGTCAAGAACTACGCTGAATACGAGCAGGAGACTTTGACTGCCGTCACCGAGGCCAGAGCCAAGGCTGCTGCTTCGACGGTCGACATGGAGCATTTCGACGAAACCGACTTTAACCATTTCGAGTCGGTGCAGAAGGAATTGGGCAATTCGTTGAACCGTCTCATTGTCTCCATTGAGAACTATCCCGACTTGAAGGCCAGCGAGAACTACCAATCATTGCAGACCCAGCTCACTGGCTGCGAGAACCGCATCCAGACCGAGCGGCAACGCTTCAATGAAGCCGTCAAGGTCTACAACCAAAGCATCCGAAAATTCCCGAATATGCTAATAGCCAAACTCCTCGGCTTTGAGAATCGGCCTTATTTCGAGGCTGATGAAGGGGCTGACAGGGTGCCGGAGACGTTCTAAATACTTTGTTTACATAAAACAGAATCGGGCGAAATCCTAATGGGTTTCGCCCGATTTATCTTAAAACACGACTTGTTTAATCCTATACTTCCTGTTTTTATACTCCTCCTCCACCTCAAGGATGCCTTCGTCCACGAGTTGTTTGAGGTAGTCACGGGTTCTTGAGGGCTTGAGTCCGATGGCTTTCGAAACGGATTTTGCGTCCGAAACCCCGTTATCGGCGATAAAACCGATGATTTGTCGCCGAAAATGCACTTCTCGCTCGCAAATTCGCTCGCAATTTTTAAGTTTTCAGAGCAATATATACATAAGAAAATCAGGTTATTACGATGGTTACACATCCTCTTTTGCTCGGAAATTTGCTCGTAATCGCTCGCAATTTTCTCTAATTTGCGAGCGACCATAGTGAGTGGTTACCGACAGTTTTATTCGTTATCTTGCCAACTTCTCTCAGTTTGCGAAGAATATTGTAAACCTTTGTATTTTTCTGTTTATCATCCAATTGGTCAGGCAGCACATCCCACAATAGCCGTACAATTCTCTGTACGGTATCTTTTCGCCTATCCGTACATGATATCCAATGTTCCTCATGTCCTCATTCCTCACTCACTTTTTTCGTGAGGAAATCATAGAACTTCTCGCAAACTTCTCTCATACATCACATAATCTCGCTTAATTGCTTTTATGCTATCCGTCTGATAACAAGCAATTTATTACTTTGTTTCTCTCAAACTTCTCTCAAATTTCTCTCAAACTTCAATTATTTTTGAGAGAACTCTTTGAGTTGCCATTGCTTTTTATCACCAATTTCAATCTTTCCCGACTGCCTTAAATAGGTAAGCAAATGCCCAATCTTTGCACGCCAAATGCCAGCCACGCAAAAGCCTTGTCTCTCAAGTTGGCCTCGTTGCTCAATGCTGAGAAATACTTGCCCAAGTCATCGAAGTCGAAGTTATTCTCCGCCTTCTTGAACTCCACCACTTCGTCTTCATGATGATACCGCAGCTCGTTGAAAATCTCGTAGATGTCCATTGTTGTGTTGTTGTTTCAGGCTACAAAGTTACAATTTTTATACAAACCTGTCATTTCGTGGATTAAGTAGATGAGCATATTTAGTTTACACAAAAGGCAAGAGGATTTGGCAATCAGCGGTCAGCCAGCAGTCAGCCCTGGTGCTACCAAGCTGATAGCTGACGGCTGATAGCTTACAGCCAAGTTAATTTCAAACGATTACTTACTCCCAATAATTTTTCTGTATCTCTACACCAAACTCCCACCCAAGCCAACCATTCACTTCTTAACCCTATACTTCCTGTTTTTATACTCCCCCTCCACCTCAAGGATGCCTTCGTCCACGAGTTGTTTGAGGTAGTCGCGGGTCCTTGAGGGCTTGAGTCCGATGGCTTTCGAAATGGATTTTGCGTCTGAAATTCCGCTATCGGCGATAAAATCGATGATTTGTCGCCGATTTTCTTCATTTCGATTTCGATTTTCCGTTTTTAAAGTCGTTTTATCAGACTCCTCTTCATTCATCGAAGCTATCAGTTCGAACACCAAATGCATCTGGCTATAGGCAATTTTATCCTCTGGTGTAACCTCACTAAGGCGAGTCAGCTCCTTGGCATAACCGATGGCGCGTTGCAGGTCGCCATGCTCCGTCAAGTACTTGTAAAGGTTGTTCTTCTTGAAGTAACGTGCCGTCTTTTCGTACCCAGGCATATAACGCTGCAAATCTGGCAACACATCCTCGTAAGACGCATAATGCTTGGTGGAAAGCTGAGGCAGGAAGTGAAGCAGAAACCAAAACTCTGTACATGGGCTTGTCTCAATCCAAATCACATTTTGACTGCTGTTCTTTCTCAGTTGCTGATAAGTTGCCATTTCTGCGGGCAGTCTGAGCAGACGGTCCATGTCCACGAGGCATACCACGTAGTCCGTCTCACGTTTCACATAGTCCTCTGCCAGTTTCGCCATGTGAGGTATGTCGGAATGCTGAGGGAAGTCGGGGGCCACCTTGAATTTATAGCGACAAGCGACACGGAGGGTCTCAAAGTACCACCACTCAGTTTCGCCTTCGCCTATGATTGCTATGCTCTTTTTTACTGCCATATCCAATTACTCTGTTTCAAGGTAAACACTTCCGAGGAAAGGCAGATCCACCAGCTTGCCCTGTTTGTAGGCGTTGTATGGATTCATGGTCTTGTGGAGGCCGAGTGATGAGAGCCGTTTGAGTTGGGTGGCTCCCACTTGGCTCTTGTCCGTAAACCACACCACATCTCTGCGGATGAAATCTTCGTTCAACAGGTTGATGTCGTGGGTGGTCATCAGTATCTGTGACGAACCTTCGCTATTGGCAAGGAACAGCTTGATGAAATACGAAAGGAGCTCATAATGGATGCTCGTCTCCACCTCATCAATGGGAATAAAACTATTCGTGTGCAATACATAGTACAGCACCATCGACATTCCCAGGAACCGATGCGTTCCGGCAGATTCCAGTTGCTCGTGCAACTCGTATTCTCCATCCTCGCCTATGTGTCTGAACATAATGTCATCATGCTTGATGGTGCCGCGCTTGAGCATCTCTATCTTCGCCTCTTCGGATATGGGAGCACTATTGATAGCCTTTTCCATTTCGGGCGTGATGGATTCTTCAAGTTCGTTAAGTGTCATGTCAACGATGTTAAAGTCGCTTGCCTTCAGCAACTGGAGCAGGAATCGCTTTTTCTTGCCATCCTTGTCATTCCTGAGTTCGCTTTTCACATCGAACGACAAGGAATTCCTTGGACTCAAAACGGCATGTAAGCCAGAATAGAAAAACTCAAACACATCGTTAAGTTTTGAAGCACGAGCGTTCGACTGTCCGAAGGCGGCCATTACCGTACAGTTGTTGATCGTATTTCCAGTGATAGCGCGCTGGTCGGCTTTTTTTATTCCGGCGTTATTGCCAAAGGTCACCTCCGTATGGTCTGACTCCGGTTGATAGACACGTTTGTAAAGTGAGGCAGGGCGAGCGCTGGTATATACAAGCAGCGACTCTTCGTAAATCCGCTTGCTATCAAATTCAAGATGTAGAATATACTTTTCTCCTTTTACCCAGAATGTCATCTGCATGTGCGAATGCTCCCCCTCGCTGTGTTTGTCGAGCAGGAATGGGAAGTATCCCATGTCGTCAATCTTCGATTCAGGTTTGTCGATCATGACGCTGCGGAAGAACGACAGGGCTTGGAGCAAGGTGGTCTTACCGCTGGCATTGCTACCATACACTATGCCTACCTTCAGTAGCCCGACTCCATCTGCCACTTCATGGACATATTGCCCGCGCATATTGTCGTCATTGGTCGGCACAAAACTGATGGACTGCCGTTCCCTGATGCTATAGAAATTCTGTACTTGAAACTCCTGTATCATGGTTGCCGTTGTTTAAAATGAAATCCGGCTGCAAAGATATAAAATAAAAACCGAAAATCAATATATAATTCGTATTTTCGTGAAAAAATCACGAAAATTGCATATAAATAATAGTTTTTAGGTTGTGAAAACAGAAAATGATTGGCGATATTTTGGGCTTGACGCGGCAGGAAACTATGTCATCCACCCGAAAAGCTTTTTCGTAGTGAAGGACATCGTGCGGCTTCCGCCCTATATGACATTTTGCTTGTATTGGATAGTAAGTTGCCCTTTTGTATAGGAGGTAAAGTGTAATGCTTTCCGTAATTGATTGTTCTATTTGGTATTGGCGAATGTCTTCTCAATTCTTGTGATTTGTTTTGGTTATTAGGTGCTTGTTCCCTGTCCCTTGGTTCTTTGTGGCATGTCTGCCTCTTCACCTACTTTGGCCCTCCTATTCAAAAACAAATCAATTCCTCTATTTTATCCATTGATTCATCAAAAGATTTACGTACTTCATCAGTACACTTTGCATTGTTGATCAACTCCCTAAAAGCCTTGATTTGTTCCAATCTCTTCGCTTGGCTTTCTTTTGTCATCTTGTCAACCCTTGTTGCCAGTTCCCTCATCCATTTTTCCAAAAACTTCTTAGCACTTCCTAGTACCTGCACAAGCCTAACAAGTTCCTTGAACTCATTAATCCAATCCACGCCATCCATCTTCTCCATTATTGCAGGAACATTGCTCTCATGAGAGTATCTATCAATCAAGTGAACATATAAAGCCCGCGTCTGGATATCTTTCTCCTGTACCAAACTATCAAACCCCTCGCGAATATGGTCCGCTTCAAGACGAAATAGAGAAGCATCATTCGGTATCGTAGCTTGAACCAACGGCCATAAGGCGACCTGTTTTTCCTTATCATCATACCCAACCAGATGACTTAATGCAGCATACTTTGATATAGACAATCGTCTGAATGTCAAAGGGTACTCTACATCGCAACCCGCATTCATATATGCATTCATCACCGATGCGATATCAGCAAAAAGGAGATAGATAAGAATGTTTATGTTGAAAATGTCCACGAAATCACTGAAGACATTTGTCTGGTCATCTTTTTGAGAGTAGCCAGACAAAAACTCTTGAATTTTTAATAGCTTCTTTTTCTGAAGTGCAGACCAGTCAATGTCATCAACATGTTCAAAAGCCATGTTTAAGGCACAATGGAGCTTATCCTGCTTTTCTAGATCCTTTGCCATTTGTTTATAGAAACGCAAAAGAACTGGTCTTAACCGAGATGGACGATATGTGCTTACATCTGGTAACTTATATCCATGCTTACTTTCAACCAACTCTATAGAATCACATAGGAACTGCACCCATAATAGTAAATCCATCCAAGGAACAACTCTTTTAATAGGATCATCCTCACCTCTGTTCTTCACAGCAACCAATTGTTCATACACTTTCAGAAGGTCATCATCATAATGAAATGTTAGATTTCTACTTGTTCTCTCTTGATTAGTTGCAAGGACTAAGTCAAATCGACCTGAAATTCTTTCATATAAAAGCTCCAAGTCATTGTATGACTGTAATTCAATATTTGATTCATTTGCGATTTTAGCTTGAAGTGCGATTCCGAGTCTTGTCCAAACAGTATACTGTTTAGTCTTCTTAAATCCACACAACAAATTATACCCTTCGATGCGAATGCCTTCCAAATTCTTAATATGGTATATTTTCTCAAAGTAATGCTCTGATTTCAAGCATGCTCTAAGGCTGGTTAGCAGGTCAATCAATACAAACCGAATATCCCTTCTTAATTCAACAGCACAACGTAGCAGATTCGAAGATTTTTCGCCATAATGCTCTAAACGATAATTATCATCACATATTTTTGTATAAAAATATTCTATGGTCTGTGATGCGTTTTGAATGAAATTATCTACTGTTTCCTTTGTAGCTACCATACTTTCTTTTTTTCATTGTGCCTTCTCAACTATCTTTCTGGCCAAAAGTGTAATCTCAATAATATGCAGCAACTGAATATAGCACATCTTGCACAAGGCTATCAGGCTTAACTCATACACCTTAGAATCATCTTTGGTGTCATAATGGCAAGTGATATGCTGATTAGTAGCATCATACCTGATACCTTCATGCTCAGCTGCGTTTCTCACTTTGTTATTCAATGCTCCATCCAAAAAACTGTTTATGGTTACGTAATTTTCCAAATGCTCTATCATTTTGCCACCTGTCAATTCTGCGAATTTAGTGATTGACGTAATGCCACCAAGTTTAGGGTTCGTAAAAGTATCAATATTACCATTCTCAACAAGATTATTAACTCCTACTATAGTTTTCAATCCCTTAATCAAGATCTCATATCCCCTTACATAACACGAAATGGCTTCTTTATAGGAAATAGTAACTATCTTCAAGTCCCCTCTTTGTTGTACATCACTCACTCCAGCACTTGCATAAATCATTGAGGGTATAATTTTCTGAATATCATTCAACCTATCAACGACATAAGGCAGTGCAGTGTCTTTATACCACAACGATATCTTTCCGCTTTCGTCAAGTCTTTCTTTTAGTGACTTCACATCCTCAAAAGATGAACTTTTTATATATTCGAACAGGGGCTGCACATACCGCTGATAGCAATTTTTGTAGTAGGCACTTGGGATGATATTCAAATAACTTTTCTCGACTAACTCATAAAAGCCTTCTTTCATTTTCCGAGCAGTTTCTATGGGCTTGTATTTTTTTATGTCAAATAAACCTGCCCATTTCTTACTGAAAGCGGCGGTGTTACCTTTAACCATTATAGGTAGCAACGCCTTCATCACTCCTCTGTAAGGAAGAAAGTTCTCTTGCATTTGTCTTAAAAAGATATCAAAAGCATGAATTTCTTCTGACGTAAAATGTCCCCTTTGTAGATTGAAGAATATGGAATATAGCACCATAGATTCAGTATCATTCAGTTCTTTAAGGTAAACTTCATCTGTTATAGGAAGTGAGGATGAATAACCGAGGGTGGTAACGGGCGGTTCTCCCTGTTGTGGCTTATAATCAATTCCTACTGGTCTCAGTCCTTTCTGTCCATAAGTGAACTCAAGTATATCCCCACATTCTTTGCACTCGAAACAGATAGGCCAGTCAAAGATTTGAGCATTTTGGTCATACTGAATCTTTAATTGGTACACCTTCCTGCAGGTTGGACATTCCACATACCCTCTCTGAACCATAATTAGATTTGATTTTTAATCTTAAACTCGCTTTCAATTTTAAGCAGCACGCAGACAAATACCATCAACAGGTAGTTGTACGCCGCCTCATGAGCATTTTCCCCTACATTTGGCACATCACCATGCATGTAGACATTCCTGAAAGCAGGACCATTAGTAAACTGCTTGTCATTCAGAAGGAAATTCAAGTAATTTTTCTCTGGATGGGTGAATAGTTTATCCTCCGAATAGAGCATTCCCTTTCTAATCATGTCATCCACGGCATCCTTAACTACCTTTGGATGCGACCAATAAGAAATAACCCTGTCATGAAACAGGTCATACAATGCCGCAATTCTCCCACCGTCAGCCAATACAATCACGCCGTTACTATCTGTCTTTATCAATCCTTGCCCTATCAGATAATCAAGCCTCTCCTTTTGACGCGCATCATAATCTTCATATTTGACCCTATAATGTCGGATGGTATTGAATAAGTTATGCAAGCCAGTAAAACTATTCGGCAATTTATCCATCATTTCTCCTTGATGGAATAAAATTCTGATTGGCAAAAACACTTCACGGCATCCATCCACTGCATACACATATTTCTTGTGCAATATACTCTTGGTATCAGTTAGATGAACACCTTTATAATATTTCAACAAACCTTCATCTACCTCACCTGCATTTGCAAACAGGTCATATCTTTTCAAGACATTCTCGATGATGGGGTTAAGTATCTGTATTTTATGAACAACATCTGCATCTTCCGTAGCTAATGATATTTCATTGGTAGGCAAACCATACTTATCTCTCAAATGCACTTGGTAATACCAAGATAGTATATCTTCCAAACGTTTTCCTCTTCTTTTAAGAACCCCCCTGTGGAAAGCCATCTTTAGTACCGTCCCCTGCTGCTTAAAGTTAAATGCAGTGGTAATGGGATAATCTCTCTTGCTGTGATAACCTGCCAAAAACTCAAGCAATACCATGTCTGTCTCATAATTAAACGGCATAGTCATCATCATCTTACTATCAAAGTATTCATAATAGGTAACGAACATAGTTATTAGTTGCTCATCATTGAATCCTCTGATTGAGCTTTCCTTGTAACGATAAGTATAGTCATAGTTCGCTCCTACTACCACTTGCACTTCCTTATCCGTTTCTGGATTCTGGAACTCAATACCTATAGAGTAATGAAACTTATTGGCATCCGTCATCATTTGGGCATAAAGCGCTTCGGCTTTTTGCTTGGCTTTTAGCCGATTCTCTGCTGATATTTGCAGTTCATTACAGTCTTTCGCCTGTTCAATAATTCTCAATAAACTGATATTGGGTGTCGCGGAATCAATAAAGGCACTTATCAATTGGTCCTTGTCCTCCAATGTCAGGCTCGCGGGTATGTTGGGTTTCTTATCGGGAAAATCAAGCTCTAAAAGATATGCTGATAGAAGGAGGTCGATACAGTCCTTGTTCCCACGCATATAGTCTCCAATGACATCATCGTATGCTTTCACCAACGCAGGATTCTCCAAAATCATGTCAATCAGATTTTCATCCTTCGTCAGTTCAACCTTTATCAACGATGCCGGTACCCTCTCATACACTTTATACATCGAGAAAACCTTCCAGAAAGAAGGCTTCAGTTCATCCTCCACTTGGTGGTACACCGAAGTAAACGAATGCTCATCAATGCGATTCATGCAGCCAACAATAAACGGTTTGAACTTATCAACAGTTTCCTTGAATGACTTAACATCATTCGCCGACCAGGTCTTTAGACCACACCCTGAATCGATGTACAATTGGATATTATACAACTCCAGTATTTCATTCACATCCTGAGGGGGTTGAAGTGGATCAAAGCTTCTCAATATTAGTTCTCCATCCTGCAAATGACCGCTGGCCGACAAATCAGAGGCCGAATAGAACACAACTCGTCCAAACACTCTGTTCATCATCTCTTTCCTTCCATAATCAATGGTTGCATTCTATCCTGCATGTTCTTGGCCGCAATCATAATGCTATCCAGTGAACAAATCTCTCCAAGATTATAAGTCTCACAATGACGATGTATAAGTATCCACAAATAAATATAGCAGAACGACAACAGATAATACGAGAAAGCGTATGTGTCCAAATTAGCCCGATCGCTTTTGAACGGTGAAAAGTAATCGCCATGGAAGCGCTCACAACGGTATGTGTATAGTACACAGCTCAGCATGAACTCCAAACGCTTTTCCATAGCTAGTTGATACTTTGATCCGTTAACCTCAACTTCCTCACCTTTTAATATTAGCTGTAACAACAATGCTGCCTTTCTCAATACCCCCACCTCTGGTTTCACTTTCTCCTCTAATTTATATTTGGCTTTGATATCATCATATAACGCCTTGGTCAAACAGTCTTCTGCCCTCTCTGACACTTTGTCTATTTGGGTGTTGATAGCCAAATCATGCTCAATATAACAACGCAAGATGGTATAGACAAGCATTGAAAGCGGAACACTTTTCAAATAGTCTTCCCACAAATCCTTAACACGCCTATCACCTTTGACCGTTGGCATCACCATATCATTCACCGTCCGCTTAATCAGATGTGGTATTTTGTCACAATCATTTTTCCACGCAATATTTCTTTGGTGGTTCATAAATATCTCCAACGACCTCCAAGCAATGTCAAATCCCTCATCAGGACGATATGGCAGCTCGTCATAGATATCAACAATACCTGAAACCAGTTTATTGAGCTTGGCTTGTTTAAAGAGGACATCTTTGGCAGTGTCGTTCAATTTCACTACTTCAAAAATTTGTGTAAAGTTGTTTTCATTCAAATATCTTTCAAATGCTTTTTGAATATCACTAAACCAAACACCATTCGCAGGCCACGAATTGTTGTATTCAACACGCGCCTTTGTCCATTGTAGCTCACGTTTATCAGCTTCTAGCTTTTGTTTTCTTTTTTGTTCTTCTGTCATAAATTCAGCTTACTTTTGCATTACCTTATCTTCCTCCAATAGTCGATGCAATTCATTCTTATATTCGAAATATCTTAATGAACTCCGATCTTGACGGAGCATTAGCCTCGCAAAAATAAGGATTTTTTATATTAGTTGTATTCATTCTTGTTTTTCAACCCATGAGCCCATCTGTGCAGGGTATTTTTCCATCTTTTTCATCCGTATTCGTTTTTTTCCTAACTTTGCGCCTGCTTTGAACCACCGTAGGTGGTATTAAGCAGGACTTATTGACAAAGGCGTTTTCTGAACGCTTTGGTTTTGACCTGTTGGAACTTCGCAACTTTCAAACTGATTGTCAAAAACAAAGCAACGAGGACGCCCCATTTGGTGACTATATACTTCGTTATATATTCATCTGGCGTGGGGTTTTCAGCGTTGCTCGTTTCGACAATCAGGGCAATGCGAAGGCCTCAACAGGTGGAACGGGCATCAGAACTGGCTCCACGTCTTTTTTTGAGTTATTTGGTTGATGGAGCCCAACCAACACTCCTATGGGAGTCCGGAAAAGAGACACAAATGAAAATACTGGACTTTATAGAGAAAGATGGCGAAGGGAAGTATTCTTGCTATAAAACCAAAAAGCTTATTCTTGATTCAAATGACCAAGATACTCTCGATTACGACGACAAGCCAGCCCTTCAACTGAATAGTGCCCAAATTGCAGAGTCAGACATGTCTAGAAAAGAGACTGTCTTAATCAATGCTCATATGATGAAGTTGGCCAGCACTCCATTGTTTTCATTCTTTCTTGATGGTTCCCGACATGTGTACAAGGTAGACGACATAGCTATTGGGAATCGCATCTTTCCGTTCCTCGCTGGTCAAATTGTCGTAGGTTGCTGCGAGAGAAAGGATAGAGACACTTTCAAATGCCATTCCGTTACACGCAAGGTACTGCTCTCTTTACCTCGCAACTTCAATTATGATGATGATAAAGAAGCAAACTTCTGTCGCATGTATTGCGAGAAGATAAACGAGGAGTTGGAAAAAAACATTTTTGTACAGGAACATGGTATCAAAATAGACAAGATACTTCTCTATCCCACGGATGGCTCAAAAGATATTACTGCCGACAAAAACGGATATAAAAACAGCGGCACAGCAAAGATACAAAACGAGATGACCGATGAGGAGCAGTTGATGGTTGCTCAACTGTGCAAAAACAATTGCCTGGACAATGAGCATTTTCTCATCAAAGACGGCTCTATTGAATACAACTCTAGCTATTCAAACCTTTCGACTACTGAATGGAACCAACTTCGATCCAACTACAAGCATGTTGTTGGGGTGTCGAAGTTGTTTAATCCAGACTTGTTAAGAGACTTCAAAGGGCATCGTCTTTCAAAAACCATTGCAAATTTGAAACCTTATGAACGGACTAAGGTATATCGCTATCCAGCATCTGGAAGCCAATCCGAGTTTGCCATGTGGTATTTAAGGCTTCGTAATAGCAATTTTAGAGAGACCAACTTCTCTGATGTTATCAAATGCGAAATGGTTTTAGAAGAAAAGGGTGGTGTTCTCGACACTCAACTTGTCGACATAATTAGTGCCAATCTTATTCGAGAAGCATATCCCACTTGTTACGGAAAAGACAACAGATGGGCGAATCATCTTTATCCAGTATTTCTCACAGAAAGCTTTTGCAAGTCAAATTATATAAATCAGAACATTATCCTAAATCTCTTTTGATATGACTAAGATTATCGGTAAAGTATCCGCAACAGAAAGTTCACCATCAACCATTGACGAGTTCTACTTTTGGACAGACAAACGTCAAATACTAAGTCCTTTCGACATCGTAAAGGTTGAGCACGAATGCAACTCAACCACCTATGGTGTAATAGAAGAGATAAACCATGTGACGGATTCCCCTAGTCACTTCACAAGTTATATCTCAAGTGATTTTGGTGCTATAGATGACAATGTCGGGAACATGAACAGACTTGGGATGAACTATGTGAAAGTTCGTGTTTCATGCAACACACAGAACATTTATACCCCAGTGTTGAATGACCGTCGTGTCTCTCTTTGCGATGAGAACGACATCAAGGTTGCATTGGGATTAAGCGAGAAAGATGTACAAAATCCATTGGTGTGTGGTTACTTGCAGATGTATCAAGGTGATGCTTCGATAAAAGTACCAGTTGTTCTAAATTCACATTTCTTGTTGGGACCTGATGGAGCACATATCAATGTATCAGGTATTTCAGGTCTTGCAGCAAAGACATCATTCTCGATGTTCTTGTTGAAAGCAATTCAAGAAAAATTCCGTACCGAGAATAACGAAACAGTGGCGTTTGTTTTCTTCAACGTCAAAGGCCGAGATTTGATGGCAATAGACGAACCCAATACCGAGCTATCCGGCAAAGACCAAAAAATATATTCTGATTTGGGTCTCTCCGCTCAACCATTTGAAAACGTTAGATACTACTATCCATACAGTAAGGACAAGATTACAGCTAATGTCCAAAGCTATGCTCACCCCGATGATGTCAAAATGCAGATAAAGGCAGGCAAGGCCAAGAAGTACAAATTTACGTATGAAAAATGCATTGAGAAGATAGACCTCCTATTGGCAAACGAAGATGACTCCAGTGGGACACTTGAAAGCTGCGTCAATTATATCATCAACCGACAAGAACCTTTTAATGCCGTTGATAGTTGGCCCACTCTACTTGAAAAAATTGACGAATGTACAAAGACCGAAGCGAATGGTGGGAAAAAGAATGAAATAATGGTGACCAGTTGGCGTAAGTTCAAAAGGTGTGTAAAGAAAGCTATCCAAAGCAACATTTTCATTTCAAATTTAAACGAAGAAAATGGAGAAATCGACCTGACAGACGAAATTTCCAACAACCTTACCAACGGGCAGGTCATGGTTATTGATATCGCCCGCCTTGATGATAATGCTCAAAGTTTCGTTTTTGGAAGTGTCGCGAGAGCGATTTACGACATGAAATTAGGAGCAGAGCGTGACAATATTCCTGACAAGGTTATTCTATTCGTTGATGAATTGAATAAGTATGCTTCAAATGATGTTCCAAAGAGTTCTCCCATCCTTCAACAGCTGCTTGACATTGCTGAACGTGGACGTTCATTAGGTATTATCCTATTCTCTGTTGAGCAATTCAGAAGTGCAATCCACGACAGAGTGAAGGGCAACTGTGCTACCCAAGCTTATGGTCGCACCAATGCTATCGAAGTTTCAAAGTCCGACTACCGATATATTCCAAAAGTGTATCAGAACATGATGACCCGATTGAGCCCGGGAGAGTACATTATTTCGAACCCAGCGCTACGGTCTCTCGTTAATATCAGATTCCCTCGTCCAGCATATAAACAATATCCAAATGGCTAATAGTATGCAAAACATTGATAATCCAGTCATCGGCATTGATTTGTTAAAGATGCTGATGTTACAGCTATACAGTAATCCTCGCTGCATTTACCGAGAATATATTCAGAATGCACTTGACTCCATCAACGAGGCAGTAAAGTTAGGCATTCTTTCTCAAGAGAAAGATGGCCGAGTGTCAATCATTATCACTAAAAACGATATTAGTATCGAGGATAACGGTACAGGCATTCGTAGTGACAGAGCAGTGAAAATTCTCACCGACATTGCCAATAGTGTAAAAAATGGTGTTGATACTGCTGGTCAGTTTGGCGTTGGTCGCCTTTCTGGGGGCGGATATTGTGAAATACTCGAATTTGAGACCACCTATAAGGGTGAAGATGTTTCCACCATTGTCTCACTTGATACACGGAAGTTGAGGAAAATGGTTGAGAAAAAAGAAACTGACATTTCAGCCGAAGATGCAATGCGCGAAATTTGCACAACGCATACTTCCCCAGCAAAAGCAGAAGAACATAAGTTCACCGTTCGCCTTAAAAATGTCATCTATTCTCGTGAAATACTGCTTGATATTGATGAGATTAAGAACTACATAACGGAATATGCCCCAATCGACTATTCCGTTCCGTTCAACTCCCTAATCAATAGCTGCCCTCAAACTGAATTTGTCAAGAAGCACAAACAAATTGATAAGATTCGGGTATCTCTCAACGACCACTCAGATATCGAAAAGGGATATGGCGTAACAATCGTTGGCACTGGCGATCCTATTGAGAGGATTCGATACTTTGAACTACCCAAACACCCGAAATTTGGCTCACTTGGATGGGGCTGGTATGCCGTGACGGAGTTCTCTGTACAAATCAATGAGGACAAAGATGGTTGCGCAGGAATAAGATTGCGCAAACACAATATTTCACTTGACAAGAACATACTCAACACCTGCTTCAAAGAAAGTAGGGGCAACAAATATTTCTACGGAGAAATATTCATCACCAACGATAATATTGTCCCAGATAGTGGAAGACAAGGACTGGCTGCTGGAGAAGAAGCTGACGCATTGATAACTGAAATTAAAAAATACTTTGCTGATACATTGCATCAAGTTTATTATCGTGCCAGTAAATTAAAAACAGCGTTAAAAGATGCCAAAGATTTTGTCAATAGACTCAATAACCCTGAATTTGGAAATGCAAAAACTCAGTTGACAAAAAAGCTGCAAGAACATATTGATAAATTTAACAAGGCTGCTACACCAAATGGCAAAGAGGAAATAAATGATATTATAACCATCTATCAAAACAAGTATAATGATGAATTAAAAGTCGAAGTTGAGAAATTTCTTGTGCCACAACAAGAGCCACAGGAAGAGAATCCAGATATACTAGATATGATGGCTGAATCAATAACTCATGCGCCAATATACACTACTTCTCCCACTAATTCTCATAGTTCATCCTCTTCAGGAATAAAACCAGAGGCCACACCGACCTCATCACTTTCACCACAGCAGCCGACAATTGTACCCAGTACACCGCCTGTTACTCCGCAAAAAACCAAGGTTTCTGCTCAACCGAAATCACAAGTGGATATGATACTGGCTTCGCTTGAAGGTAAAAACTACAGCCCTGAGCAGATTGATTTGTTGAAGCGCGTGTTTAGTACAATGCTTGTTGTGTGTCCTTCTTCCAATAAAAAGAGTGTTATCCAGCTAATGGAAATCGCTGTGAATAGCCTCAAATAATACAATGAGACCGAAGGCAAGAAAAAAAGTTCTGCTCATAGAGCCAAATTATGCCAATAAATTCCCCCCTATAGGATTGATGAAAATATCAACCTATTATAGAAATCTTGGCAATTGGGATGTCGTATTCTACAAAGGTGATTTGACTTCCTTTGTGATTGAACGCATTGCAGACAAATGTGTTGCTGAATTAGAGTTGATTGACAACTCAATTGATTGGGGTATTAGAAAAGATAGAATATTTGACTATATAAAGACTCGCAAACATGAGGTTCTGGATAGTATAGGCGTGGAGGACTCTGACTTTGAATTACTGATTCGAGGGAAACTTGACGATTACAAGAACTACTACTGGAAAGGTACTTGGAAGTTGCATCCCGAATGGGATCGAGTATGTGTTACAACACTATTCACCTTTTATTGGGACATTACAGTTGAGACAATATTATTCGCGAAGCAGCTTGTCAAAAAGCCTAAAGACCTAAATGTAGGCGGTGTGCTAGCATCCATCCAGCCAGACAAGTTGTACGAAGCTACGGGTGTAAAACCCTCGGTGGGTGTGCTAAACAAGCCAGGTGTGTTCGACAAGGGAGATACTCAGATTATTGACGAGTTGCCGTTGGATTACTCTATCCTCGACGAGATAGATTATAAATATCCCATGTCGAATGCTTTCTATGGTTATATGTCGAGAGGATGCATTCGTCATTGTCCATTCTGTGCTGTTCCCACACTTGAACCTGTTTACACCCCTTATATTTCGCTAACTGATCGCATAAACGGTATTCGCGAACGATATGGCGACCAAAAAGACCTCCTGCTGATGGACAACAATGTCCTTGCATCAGAGCGATTCGAAGATATTATCGACGAGATTAAAGCTTGCGGTTTTGAACGAGGTGCCAAATTCGCACAACCTAATATGTTGGAAATTTCAGTAAGAAATCTACGTGACGGTTGGAATGACCGTGCTTATATTAGGAAGACACAGTCGTTAATGAGCGAGTTTTACGAATCCCTAAGTAACAAGGACGAGTCATTTGAGGTGTACAAAATACTTGAAAAATATCATATCAAAAAGTTGATAACATCTAAAAAAGAGAATCTGCTTGCTGCTTATGGCGAGATTAAGCCTTATTACGATAAGCATTTCTATAAGGGGTTGAAACAACGTTATGTTGACTTCAATCAAGGTGTAGATGCTCGACTTTTTACAGCAGAGAAAGCCCGCCTGTTGGCCTCTATAGCCATACGTCCATTGCGAATCGCTTTCGACGATGTAAAAACACGGCCTGCTTATGAGAAGGCAATTCGATGGAGCGTCGCTGCAGGAATCAAAGATTTCTCCAACTATCTTCTTTATAACTTCAAGGATGAACCCATAGACCTATACCGAAGGTTGAAGATTAATGTTGAGTTATGCGAAGAATTAGGGGTGAATATATATTCATTCCCCATGAAGTATCATCCGTTGCATGGAGAAAACAGTCACGACAGGGACTATATTGGTGAGCATTGGAATCGAAAGTATATCCGAGCAATCCAAGCCATTCTGAATAGTACGAAAGGCAAAGTCGGGAAAGGTGTAGAGTTTTTCGGTGAAGCATTTGGCCATACTGAGGAAGAATACTTTGATCTGCTCGAAATGCCTGAAACCTTTATTTTGTACCGTTTCTTCTTTAAGTGGCTAGACGAGAAAAATGGAAGAGGGACAGAGCACTGGCGCGCCTTATGGAAGAAATGCAAAGCGAAATTGACGGCAGACGAATGGGAAAATGTTTTATCTATTATTCATACTAATGTATTCAATGAAGATACCATCCTCGAATACACGAATGGCGAAGTGGGAGACTTGCTCCGTTGCTATATGAATTATCGGAAAGACATTGTCACCCCAGGAACAGAATTATACCATCTGAAACAGGAATACGACCAGCACCCAACAAAACAGTTGCGGAGAAAGGAGCACAATGATGGATAACATACAAGAGTACCATAATAATCTTCGGGAATCCATACATCATAGCGAAATTCCATTAGAGGATGAGAGTAATAATAGTGGGAAAAAATACTATGAACGACTTCGTGATGCTCTGTCCGTAAGGGCAAAGAATATTTTATTAGACAATGAGCTCTATGAGTATAAGGATTTTCTTCTTTTTATTTCATCAGAAAACCACCAATTCTCCAGCCTTCGGAATTGTGGGAAAAAAACGATAAAAGAACTTGAAAAAATATCAAGTTTAGTATTGTGCTATCAAAAAGACCCTTCTTCCATATTAAACATTCCAATTGAAGACCTTGGCCTTTCTATTCGCCCACTAAATTGCCTAAAAGCAGCTGAAATAGATGTTTTAGGAGAGTTAGTGGTATTCAATAAAGCTGACCTTATTAAGTTTCGCAATATGGGGAAGAAATCCCTACAGGAAATAGAGCAAGCTGTCATTTCTAAAGGACTTTGGTTTGGGTTTGATATAAGGACATTTTTACAAGAAAAAAACACAAAGCCAAAAGATTTACTAGATAATGATACTACAATTCTCAGTGATGCAACTAAGGATGATGAGCAAGATGAAATTGTTGATGTTTCCATATTAAATATTCCAATTGATGACCTTGGTTTATCTGCCCGCGCATTTAATTGCTTACATACAGCTGAAATAGAGACTTTAGGTGATTTGGTGGCATTCGACAAAACTGACCTACTTAGATTGCGTGGTTTAGGTAAGAATTCTCTATGGGAAATAGAGGAAGTCGTCATCTCTAAAGGACTTAGGTTTGGTATGATTGTGAGAAACTATCGCAAAGAAAAGGCCATAAAACAACAGACGTTAGAGCCCCTAATTTCTAACACTCCAGTACTCGGAAATTATTCAAGAGTTGATTTAGACTATACAGTTGCTTTCAAAGAAAAATTCAGTCATTTCCCCATGATTTTTCTGTTGTACAAATCTTTGAGTTATTTGACAGAACGAGAACAAAAGGTGGTTAAGAAGGTATGGGGAATGAAGAGTTTTTCTATTCATCCTGACAGTAATGGATTACCGCTGTTTGAAGTGTGGTCAGTGGAACCTACTGTGCCAATGTCAATAGACAAAACCGCTGTTGAGTTTGATTTGACACGGGAGAGAACGCGCCAGATATACGAGAAGGCTATTAAAAGAATAAAACACGCGAGTAGTGGTATTATACACCTATTACAACTCGAAAACTGGGAAAGTTACGAAATCGACAATAATAATCCGTTTTTTTTTACAAGTAATTTGAAGACGCATTGCATTATTGAGGAAAGAGATTTTCTTATAGAGTATATCCAGAATCATTGGAATATGGAAGGGTTTTGTCAGTTTGTGGAGGATGTGCCATGCATTTCAAAGAATTATCTTTTTTTTGTATTTCATTTGAAGGGTTTTAAGGCTTTTTGGATAGATTACAATAAGAAAGAATTGTCTGCATATTATCTTTCAAAGGAATTTTTGACACCAGATTTCTATGTTGATAACCGATTGAAAAAATACAACTACAATCGAGCTATTAAAGAAGTCCTCCGGTTGCAAAAAGTAAAAAAAACGGAAAATATTTTCATTCCAATTATTAGTTATTTTATTGATAATGAGAATTATTGGAATGGAATTAGGCCGACTGGAATTGAGAAGGAGAAAGTCCGGTGGCTACTCATATGGCTTTTTCAAACACTTTGTGATGTTCAAATTGAAAATGACACAATAGTGGTAGGAGCCAACAAGATTGATTATAGTGGCAAAATATATGAGATTCTGAAAACAGCAGGTGTCAGGCTGCATCGTGATGAAATCTTCAATCAACTACAAATAAGTTGCTTTGAGATGGGATTATCTTGCAAATTCAAAGACCCATCGCAAATTACCCCTTTTCTTACTAGAGACCCTCGTATTATCTCTATTGGAAGATCTTCTTTTTGGGGGTTGAAGGAATGGGGAGAGCTTGTGGGTAGCATTCGAGAAATCGCAATCGAAATTGTCAAGAAAGCAGAAGTACCCGTCCAAATTCAAGACATAACAAAGCAAGTTTTAGAAAGTAGACCAGATTCGAATGAGAAAAGTGTTTCTGCTATAATTTGGCAAACGATAGCATCGGGAGAACTTTTGCTCTTCTATGGTGACTATGTTGGATATCCGAATAGAAAATATAAGGATGATTACATAATAATGCCTCAGACATTTGACGATTGGTTGGAAGCATTTATTGACTATGTTGTAAAAAACAAGCATTTTCCATATTGCAATCAAGATGGCTTTGAGGGCTATCTTTATAGATGGCATTTCAAAGCTGGTCAATTGACCGACCTCTCTTCTGAAGAGATATTGAAATTAGAAATGCTTGAGAAAGTTTTGGCTCACTATCCTCACAATACAACGGAATACAATTTTCTTCACAACTGCAATTTGTATAAGATGTTTGTAGAGGGAAATAACAGAATGCTTGAAGAAACTGACGATCCAGAATTGTTTAAATGGTTCTATTCTGCCAGTCGAAATTACGCCACTTACAGTGACAATCGAAACAAATACTTTACACAGCTTATTCAATATTTGTCGAGTAAATTGTATTAGAATTGTTCCGAATTCCTCCGAAGTCTTTGTCTTGTGTCTGGCATTGCGGGGACGCTGATGCTAACAATGCGTCAGTCCAAGTCCCAAAGGGACGCCCCCACCACACCCCGATATGCAATATCGGGTTTTTATAATATGCGAATTGGCTTATGCTTAACCGCAGCCATAGATTCCAATCCCACGCACAAGCCTCCGCAGGAATGACATGACTGCTGAGTTATTGGGTTGCCGCAGCCATAGATGCCCGCCATCACACAAGCCCACGTTGGCATGACATGGCTGCTGTATCACCCCCGAAAAAGAAAAAAACTTATCCTCTTGCGGGTTCATGGAAAAGTTGTAATTTTGCAGGCAGAAATAAGTCAGGAATCAGGTATGACTTTCCGAAAGTCCGCGCGGTGGCCTATCGTTTCAGTACGACTTACCTCCTGCATTCTGCGGCAAACCATACGGATGGAATTAGGATGAGAGAACACCGGAACAGGACTCTTTAGATTCCATCCGTTTTCTATTGTTATGCCTGGATGACAGTAATACAGTATTGTACTTTGTCTTTGGTTCGTCTTACTATACCGACCATCAGTTTGACTTCACCAACACCAGGGAGATCATATTTCATCCACAATAGTTTGTTGAATTGCTTTTGATTTTTGTCTTTAATCTTGGCTTTTACTGTTCGATATTTCTTCGCCATTGTTAAGATGGAATCCAATTGGAGTACTGCCAAGGTGGAAAGATAGCTTTTCGCTGCTTGATGACTGGTCTCATCTATTGAGACAAATCTAATATTGATGAAGTCCTTCAGAGACAGGTTGTACCTTTTCAGTGACGGGTTCTTCTTTTTCCAATCTTGATAAAATTGCCAAATGATTTGTTTCCTGATCTTGAAATCTTCTTTGCCATCGCCTGACGGAATCTCAATAATTTTGTTGTCTTGCGCTTCCATGATAGATATGAATTATCGTTCTCGTTGCAAAGATGAAAACTCTGTCAAGATAAAGACGTTGATTAAACGTTTGTTGTCGACTGTAGTCGTTTGCTGTCGTTTGCTGTCGGATATAGTGTTGAAAAAGAGATAAATACAATAAACCACAGCCATAGACGCCCTCCATCATACAAACCCACATCGGCACGACATGGCCGCTAAAGCATACCTTTACCCATCGTAGACTTGCCAAAAGCCAACCCATTGCTGTCGCCAACCTACCCTATCCAACAAGATGGGAACATTTCCGTATTGTAAACAACTTTTTTTCATTAATTTCTTTCAAAAGTTTACAATATTTCAAAATTTTTGTATTTTTGCAAACCGAAAGACTATGGAAATAATCGCAAACAAGAATAATGAGTACAAAAGAACAAGCATAAATGCAAAAGTAAAAAGAAAAGACAAGATCAACAAAAACAAAATGAAACAAAATGAATGAAGGAATGAACACGGTATTTGCGCAACGCCTGGTCAACGCCCGAAAGATGCGATGCCTCTCGCAACGTCAGCTGAGCGAGAGGCTCGACATACGGCTGTCGGCCAACGCCATCGCCAAGTACGAAACGGGCAAGATGATGCCGACAAGCGAGGTTCAGGCGGCCCTCGCCATCGCCTTAGGAGTGGACGTCGATTATTTCCACCACCCCTTCACCGTCAGCATCCCCGCCAACGCCTGGGAGTTCCGCAAACGCAAATCCCTAGGCAACAAACAAATCGCCGCCATCCAACAATCCGCCACCGACCAGATGGAACGCATCAACGACATCGAACAGGTGTGCAACATCAACCAACCTTTCCAACTCGATTACAGCGACACCACCGTCGCCACCTACCTGCAAGCCGACGCCATGGCCCGACGCCTGCGCCGCGAACTCGGTCTGGGCAACGCGCCCATCTTCGCCCCCATCGAACTGCTCGAATCACTCGGCGTCCGCATCGTCGAGGTGGAGGCCGACGAGAAATTTGACGGCACCAGCACCAAGGCTGGCGACACCCCTTTGATCGTCCTCAACGCCACCTACACCCCCGAGCGCAAACGCTTCACCCTATTCCATGAACTGGCGCACCTCATCCTCCATTTCGAAATCGGCGCCGACGTCGAACACCTCTGCAACACCTTCGCCAGCGAGATGCTCATCCCCGTCTCGGTGCTGTACACTCGGTTGGGCAACCATCGCAAGACCCTCACCCTCGAAGAGCTGAAAGGCCTACAACGCGACTACGGCATCTCCGTCGAGGCGCTGATGTACAAAGCCCACCAACACGGCATCATCGACGATGCCTATTTCAAACATTTCAACATTAAGTTAAAAAAGAAAACCAACGTAGACTACAGCGATCAGGTGCGCGAAAGCCTTTGGCAACCTGAAACAACCACCTACTTGCGTCGCCTCGTGCTGCAAGCCCTCAGCAACGAACTCATCACCCACGCCAAGGCAGCTTCGCTGCTCGGCGTTGAGGTGGATACCATTCAACAATTAGTATTTGTATAAACAAAATGAAGATTATTTGCTCTATAGAAACGCTTTGCGAACTGATTGCCAAGGACATGCCCAAAAGGGGCAAAGCCATCGGCATCACCCTATTCACCCTCGACCTCTACCAAGGTGCCAAACTGAGCCGCGGCACCATGGAACGTCTCCAACAACAAAAAGAAACCCTTGCCGAAATCACACTTCCCTTGAAGGAATGGGAGACCTACCATCAAGAGTTCACTCAGTGCGAAGAAAGCCGACGCCTCACCATCGAAGACTACATCGCGGTGACCTTGGCCAAAAGCAATGGCTACATGCTGCTAACCGACTCCGGCTGTCTGGGCCAATATGCCGAGAGCAACGGCGTGGAAGCCATAAGCCTCGACGAACTCGACCACTACTGCGAACGGCGACAACGGCAAGTGCGCAACCGCAAGGAACGCTTGCAGTCGCATTTCTCAAGGCAAGAGAACAAATGCCTACCTGAAGAAGAACCCAATCAACAACCTATAGACGATGATACTACATTTTGACATCACTACCACGGCAACTCTATATGCCTCTGCCCGAAGCCCCATTCCGGCTACCGGCGGGGACGCCGCATCGTGCCCGCTCGGAGCGTGCATGGGAAGACCTTTTGCCGACTTGGCCTTTTCACGACAGAAAAGGGTCAGCCAGACCACCGCGCGAGTGTTTTGCGCAGGAAAAGTGCAGCCCCGACAACGGTTGGGGCGTTTGCACGCGAAAAACGTGGAAAATCTCTCCGCTTGCCTTTTTGACCACGGAAAAAAGCCAACCTGCGTTCCGCTGGGCAAGAGAGATAGAAATATATCAAAGGTGGCGGTCATAATCTCTTTTAATATGAAGAATATGACTTCCTTAATGAGAGGGCTGAAGGTCGCCGAAGTGGCGGGCCTGGCCCACAACTTGTGCGGCTCATACGAGAGCTGCGCAACCGAGCTGAATGCAGACATACGTCTGCGCAACGTGATGGCAGACCTGAAAGACCTGTCAGATCGTATCCTGGATTCGTTACGGAACAACCGTCTCATCAACTCGCTTGAGGTACAAGACACGCATCGCAACCGCTGTGTCAGTGCCTTGGTCAACCTTAAGAAGGGTTACGACAAGCTGTCCGACGAAACCGTCCAGTCACATTGGACTGTGTTATGTCCTGTGTTTGAGAACTTCCTTTCTTCGATACAGGAAGGCAATTACCAGAGCAAAACCGCTCTGATCACCGCAATGCTCCGTCGTCTCTCCGAAGCCGACACAACCTCCCACCTGGAAGGCTTGGTCGACCTGAAGACTGCGGTGGATAAGCTTCGTGATGCACAAAAGACATTCGACAATTCACAGCTGGAGTATCAGATCCAACTACAGAAGGACAAGACCCTATCGGCCACTGACCTGAAGGACGAGATTGTCGAATACATCAACCAAAAGCTGGTGGTGCATCTCGAAGCCAAGTGCAACGAGGACCTCGCCACTTACGCAGCTTTTGCCCGGCTCGCCGATGCCCAAATCAGGGCAGAGAACGCCAAGGTGCGCCGCCGTAAGGGCAAAAAAGAAACGCCGTCTGAAATTCCCGCGAAAGAATAAAGCAGACGACGCTTCTATGTGTTGAGTCAAGGTGCCGAACCAACCAAAGAATTATCAACCGACTGCCGCCTTTGATATGACAGGAGGTTTTCTCCAGGTTCGGTGCCTTGTTTCATTCACAAGGGACTCCAAAAGTACACAAAAGGTCTGATATTCAGACTAAATCGACAAAGAATTTTGCAAATTGTAGTGTAAAACACAAATAATCAATATAATGTAATCACACATTTTTTCGGTCAAGGATCAATCCTCTGGAACAGAAGCACTCAGTTTCCTCTTCCCAAACAACCACTCAAACAGCCCCGCTGTAGAAAAAGCCTCATCCCAACACACATGACCTAATTCTGGATATGTAACGAGGACAGCCTCCTCGTTGCCAACTTCCCTCAAAACGTCATACATTTGTATGCTCCGAGAAGGCATCACTGCCTCGTCAAGCAATCCATGAAAGATATAAATGGGGATGTCCTTCATGGCCTCGGCGTATGCTGGGTCTCCTCCACCGCAGATGGCAATAGCTGCCGCAAACTTCCCTGGCCAACGCTGCAGTGCATCCCAAGTGCCAAAGCCTCCCATGGAAATGCCACAAATGTATACCTGAGTTGAATCAACGACACCAACACCAACAAGGCTGTCAAGTACAGTCATCACGCCACGCAATTCGGCTGTAGGCATGCTGTCCATCGAGTGCTCAGGCAGACTCCAATCGGTGTTCACCCAACGTCTGTCATTTGGGCATTGCGGGACCATCAACAAAAAAGGATAACGGCTTGTCACGGTGTCGTCAAGGAAATACTTGATGCAATGCTTCAACTGCATACAATTGTCGTTGCCACGCTCTCCTGCACCATGCAGAAAGATGACCAAAGGTAAAGCTTCAGTCATTGTAGCGGCTTTCTCTGAACGATAGAGTCGATACGGAAGTGTGTCATTGCCTTCGATATGATGATGGGCTTCAAATAGGCTTGTATCGGGCAATTGACTTTCGTTTTCTTGAGCCAACAAAAGAGGGCCGACCATCAATGCTAGCAGTAAAAAGAGGACATGTTTCATTGCATTACAGATGCTTATAGTTATGAAATCGACCGTCTATAGATTCCCGAGGGAATGACATAGACGGTCGATTTCATAATGACTCGTGATGTTGATCAAGCCTGTGCAGTAGGCGTGCCCATCGGGAACTGGGCGACATTGCTACCCAAATCCTGGATGGTGCCAAACTGCTGCTCGTACTTAGCGATGTTGTCGGCCAAA
>JAEEGG010006624.1_pt1 | contig 27106 bp, 15 predicted proteins | sample 9134161 | NCBI WGS metagenome assembly JAEEGG01 (sample SAMN16246543, study PRJNA631951) | gut metagenome | biome: gut microbiome; feature: rumen; material: CR-attached | host: Bos | place: Iran: Karaj | collected 2018-10 | reverse complement strand
AGGTTGCTCCTCCATCTACGGCGCATCCTTCCCTGCAAGCCCGTACTGTGCCAACGCTGCCGGTCACGGCCCCGCATGGCAGAACTCCCTGTTCGAGGACTTCTGCGAATTCGGCCTGGGTATGAAACTGGGCTCTGACCGCGCCCGTGAAACCGTACAGCGCCTCATGCTCCAGGGCATGGAATGCAGCTGCTGCAGCGACGAAATGAAGGCCCTCTTCACCAAGTGGCTGGAGAACAAGAACGACGCCGCCATCACCCGTGAGGTGGCCGACAAACTCGTTCCCCTCATGGAAGATTGTGGCTGCGACACCTGCAAGGCCCTGCTCGAGTACAAGCACTTCATCCCTGCCCGCAGCCAGTGGATCATCGGCGGTGACGGTGCCTCCTACGACATCGGCTACGGCGGTCTGGACCACGTGTTGGCAAGCGGCGAGAATGTGAACGTCCTTGTTCTGGATACCGAGGTGTACTCCAACACCGGCGGCCAGAGCTCCAAGGCAACCCCTGTGGGCGCTATCGCCAAATTCGCCGCTTCCGGTAAGAAGATCCGCAAGAAAGACCTCGGCATGATGGCTATCAGCTACGGCTATGTGTACGTTGCACAGGTTGCAATGGGCGCATCTCCCGTACAGTTCTTCAACGCCATCAAGGAAGCAGAGGCCTACGACGGCCCGTCCCTCATCATCGCCTACAGCCCTTGTATCAACCATGGCCTCAAAGCCGGCATGGGCCTGAGCCAGAAGGAGGAGAAGCTTGCCGTCGAATGCGGCTACTGGCACCTGTATCGCTACAATCCCGCCCTGGAAGGCACGGACAAGAATCCGTTCACGCTGGACAGCAAGGAGCCGGATTGGAGCAAGTTCCAGGACTTCCTCAAGGGCGAGGTTCGCTTCGCATCCCTGTACAAGATGTTCCCGGACCGCGCACAGGAACTCCTCTCCAAGACAGAGGAATTCGCCAAGGTTCGCCTGAACACCTACAAGCGCCTTGCAGGCGTATAAGCGCTTGCTGCAACAAAAAAGGCGGGAGCAAAAACTCCCGCCTTTTTTGTTGTGCTTAAAGCTTTATTTCGCCAGGGCGTAGCTGAAGCCCTGCTTGTCGGCCCAGTGGCCGCGGGTGAAGTCCGGGATTTCCACGGGACGGTTGCCGTTTTCAAGCGAGAGCTTGGAGAGCGGGCTTATGCAGCACCATTCCGCCAGGTCGTACACGTCCATGTCCAGGGGGAGGCCGTTACGCAGGCAATAGATCATGCGGTAGTCCATGATGTAGTCCATGCCGCCGTGGCCGCCCACTTCCTCTGCAAGGGCCTTGAGCTCCGGAGTGAGGATTGGAATGGGGTACTGGGCCTGCAGCTGTGCGAGTTCTTCGTCCAGATATACCTTTTCGTCGATGATGTCCTTTGCGTCGATCTCGCCTTCAGGCTCTTCGCCAAGGCAGTAGAGCTCCGTGGGATACTTGGATGCAAAGCCCTGCGTGCCCACAAGCTGGTACATGCGGCTGTAGGGGCGGGGAGTAACCACATCGTGCTCGATGAGGATGGTTTTGCCGTTTTCGGTGGCGATGAGGGTGCAGGTCTGGTCTCCGTTGGCATAATCCGGATATGCCTCGCCGGTGTGCTTTTCGAAGAGTTTGCTGCCGTTGAAGGCTTTGGTGTCCATGGACACGAGGGTTTTCATGCGGTCGCCGCGATGGATGTCGAGCGCCTGGCAAACCGGGCCGATGCCGTGGGTGGGATAAACGTCGCCGCGATGGCTCTTGTTGTACTCCATCCTCCAGTTGTTCCAGTAGCCGTCCCAGAAGGGATCCAGATTGTGCTGGTAGGAACCTTCGCCGTGGATGATTTCGCCCAGGGCACCCGCCTTGGCCATGGCCAGGGTGGACATCTCATAGAAGTCGTATACGCAGTTCTCCAGCATCATGCAGTGCTTCCGGGTGGTTTCGGCCTTGTCGATGAGGGCCCAGATTTCGTCCAGGTCCAGTGCGGCGGGAACCTCGATTGCAACGTGCTTTCCGCATTCCATGGCATACAGGGCGATGGGGGCGTGGTGCACCCAGTCCGTTGCGATGTACACAAGGTCCACGTTCGCGCTCTCGCAGAGGCCTTTCCAGGACTCTTCCTCGCCGCTGTATCCTTCCGCCTTGGGGCGGCCGAAATTCTCCAGCGTTACCTGTGCGCTGTCCACCTTTTCAGGGATGAGGTCGCACAGAGCGGTAATCTTAACTCCTGGAACATAGGTGAGGCGTTCCACGGCCCATGCTCCTCTCATTCCAAGGCCCACGACACCGATTCTAACTGTGTCGATAGGGTCTGTGGCAAGGCCGATTACGCATTCCGCGCCCGCGGGACGGGGCGGAACCTTTGTCTTGATGGGTTCGTTGGAAGAGCTGCAAGCGCAAAGCAACGCGGCTGCCGCGGCAGCAAGTACAAGATGTCTGAGATTCATGATTATGGTTTAGTTACGTTTTTCTTCAGCACAAAGATACAAATAATTCGCAAATTACGGCCGCAGGGTAAAAATGCGGAGGTATTCCCCCGTGAGGCCGCTCTGGCCGCCCTGGGAGTCTGCAATCAGCAGCAGCGACTGCGAGCCGTCCGGTAATACCGGCCCCAGGCACATGCCTTCGAAGTTGGCGAGGTTCAGGGCGCCGGTGGCGAATGAAGCCAAAAGGCGTTTCTGCAGGATACCCGCCGTGTCGCGCGCAGGATCCACTTCAAAGAGGTTGATACGGGTAAACGAGCCCACAGCCTTTTGGATGTAATTGCCGCCGGGCACGTATACTTCGCGTTCCAACACTATAAGGCGGCCGTCGTCTAGTGCGGTGACGGCCGGGATGCCGAACACATAGGCCTGCGCCGTGGCTGCGAGTTCGCCGCTCACGATGGGCCTGTGGGGGATGTACAGGTATCGGCCCGCTGGCTCAAGCGTCTGGTCCGAGAAACTCTGGAGGCGCAGCAGGGAATCGTCGCCCTTGAGGGGCTTTTCCGTCACGGTCCAGATTAGGCCGGTGGCTGCGCTGTAGCCAAGGGCTTCGAAGCCGGCGTTACTCTGGATGGCTTTCAAATCGGCAGGAACCGCCACGCTGCGGCCGGTGGGATTGCCCTCCAGGTCGAATTCGCGGATAGACTGGTCGCCCTCTGCGCTCACTAGCAGGGTGCCGCTCTCCGGCAGATACACAATGCCCTCATTGTCTTTTCCCGCGCGCTGGGACGCATTCCCGGGAGCCTCGGCGCCGATAGCGGAAACAAACCCGCCGGAAGCGTCCAGCGCGATGTCGAAAAGATGGATTCCGCCGCCGCTGCTCTTATCATGCACCACAGCGTAGCGATTATCGCCAATATATGTAATTCCGGAATACTGGCCGGAACTCACGAGCAGCCTCTCCTGACCTTTGTCCGTTATGCCGATTGCCGATGATTCCTCGCCGTATACGCCTATAACCGGATCGAAGCGGTACTCCACGCCATGGCCGGGGCGGAACTCCATTCCGGGAAGACGCGATGTGGCCATGGAGTTATCGGCAAGCACCAGGATGGCCGCGAAGGCATCGGCACTCCAGTCCGACGGGGCGAAGGGTACAAGGAGCTCCGCTTTGCCGCCAAGGCTGTCCAGGTTCTGGGCGAATACTATGGGCTGCACGCTCATTGGCATTAGGCCGATGGCGGTGCCCCTCTTTCCGTCCGGGATGCTGAAGCTGAGCCGCATGAACGAACTGCTGTGCTCCAGAACGAACGCATTACCCTCCAACTTGCCACGGAGCGTGTCCCCGGGCATCCTGCCGGGCATTGAGGCATAGTATGTTACGCTGTCCTTCAGAGCCGGGCCCTCGAAAACGCCCAACCCCTTTCCGGAGCCTGCGATCAGGTGGTAGTAGCTTAGCGCGATGGTATCGGCCCAAACCGCCACGGAATCGCCCTCCTGCCACACCTCCTCCAGAGGCTTGGCATCGGCCCCGGCATTCCCGGCCACCTCGAACGGCACCTCAGAAATGAGCATTTTTACAGTGGGCGCCATCTCTGTCTGCGCCCTTCCGGCAGTTTCGCACCCGGCCACAACCAGGCCCGCCGCCGCCAGCAAAAGTATACTTGTACGCATACTGCAAAAATACAAAACTATTACGAAAAAAGCCATCCCGGAGGATGGCTTTCGTGCACTCTTAGGGACTCGAACCCTAGACCCGCTGATTAAGAGTCAGCTGCTCTACCAGCTGAGCTAAGAGTGCTGGTAACTCTTCAGGAAGACTACTTCCTTTGTGACCCGTTCGGGGCTCGAACCCGAGACCCCAACATTAAAAGTGTTGTGCTCTACCAACTGAGCTAACGAGTCTTCCGTTTCCGCTACTCGAACGGGACTGCAAAGGTAGGAATTTTTTTTATACTGACAAATTTTTTTGCAGTATTTTCATGAGATTTCTCGACTTCGCTCGAAATGACAAAAAATCAGTATCCGAATATGTCTTCCAGGGAGGCCCTTTCAACGGGGCCGAGGGTGCGGAGGAAGGCCATGTTCAGGTCGTTGGGATCGCCCAGGATGGCGTACACATAGGTGCGGCCCTTGATCCAGCGCTCGTGAGTTGCAACAAGGTCGTCAAGGGTGAGGTCCCCGATCTTTGCATACTCGATTTCCTCCTCGCTCTTGTCCAGGCCCAGTTCCTTTGCCCAGAGGTAGCTGTAAAGAACATCCTTGCCGATGGTGCGCTGGGTACGAAGCTTCAGCAGAAGGGCCGACTTTGCTATTTCGAAGTTCTCCGGCGAAAGCGGAAGGTCTTCGATAATGCTGTCGAATGCCTCCACGGCCTTGGTGAGTTTGTCGTTCTGGGAGGCGATATAGGCATTCCATGAATATGTGTCGCCGATGAACGAAGGCGTGTACAGGTATGCGCCGGCACTGTATGCCAGAGCCCTGGATTCACGCATCTCCTGGAACACGATCGTGTTCATGCCGCCGCCGTAGTACTCGTTGAACAGGGTGATGGGCGCCAACTGCTCCAGATCCTGCGTCTCGCCTCTGTCGGAGTACTGCATATAGTTGAACTGACGGGAATCGTAGGAGGCCAGGACAACCTTGGACGTGGGAGTGAGCTGTTTCTGCCGATATGTGCGCACAAGCGGGGTGAGCTCTCCATCAAAACCGTGATGCTCTTCCAGCACGGCCTCCACATCGCGCGCGGACGCGGGTCCGTAATAAAGGATACGGTGGGTGCAGCCCCAGAGTTCGCGAAGGGTGGCAAGCACATCTTCAGGGGTGAGCGAGGCGAGGGCGTCGTTGGAAAGCGTGCCGGCTTTGATAGCATCCTTGCCGTATGTCACATAGGCGCGGAGAGCCCTGTTGCAGGCGCCCTGGCTCTTCTTCGCATCGGCACGGGAACGGATAAGATCCGCCTTAAGCTGCTCGAACACTTCCTCGTCCACTTCGGCATTCTCGATAAGGGAAGTGACTATGTCCAGAGCCTTGCCGATATTGGCGGAGAGGCCGTTCACATAAATCGAAGTTACCGTGGTGCCAACGTTTACGCCCCAGTCGCAGGCAAGCGAGTACATCCGGGTGGAGATGTCTTCGGGGCTCATTTCAGCGGTGCCAAGATATGCGAGATAATCGGCGGCGAGGTCCAGGACGGGGTCGTTGTCCGAGCCCTTGTCGAAGCGGAACATCAGCGATGCGATGTCGTTCTTCTCGTTCTTCTTGTACAGGTATTCCAGGCCTTTCCAGGACAGGACGTCCAGGTCGCGGGAGAAGTCCACGAACACCGGTTCGATAGGTGCGGGCTCAATAGCGGCAATCTCCTTCAGGAAGTCGCTCTGGAATTCACGGTTCGTGACGATGGGGGTGATTTCGGGGGCGTCTATCTTCTTGATGGAAGTATCCTCGCCGATTTTCTTGTACACCACGGCGTAGCTCTCTGCTCCGAGGTATTTGTTCGCCCAGGCCACGATATCGGCCTTTGTGAGGGCGGCGATGCGTTTCGGGCGCGAGACTTCATCGGCCCAGGTGGTTCCGTTGATGAAGCTGTCCACGAACATGTCGGCACGGGAGGAATTCTCCTCCAGCTTACGCATCTGCTGCAGGTTGTAATTGTTGATGGCGGCGGTTACGAGCTCCTCCGGGAAATCGCCCGCGCGCAGCTTGGCAACTTCTTCGAGCATGAGGTCGCGAACCTCTTCCAGAGTCTGGCCTTCCTTGGGCTGGCCTTGCATGAAGAGCATGCCGTAATCCGTTCTGTTGTAGATAAATGTGCTGGCATCAAGGACTTTCTGGCTCATGATGAGGTCCAGGTCCACAAGGCCGGCCAGGCCGTTGTTCAGGATGCGGTCTACAATCACGGAAGCCTCGCTTTCGCGGTCTGATGCGCCGGGTGTGCGCCATGCCATGGCCACGAACTCCGCCTCATAACCCACGACGGTCTTTTCCTTCGGGGTGGTGATGGGCTCTTCGGGCTCGAAGGTGAATTCGGGAAGATCCGGGTTGGGCTGCCAGTCGCCGAAATAGGTGCGGATGACGTTTATCATCTCGTCCGGGTCGAAGTCTCCGGAGAGGCAGATTGCAACGTTATTGGGCACATAGTATGTGTCCTTATGGCTACGGATCGTGCGCAGTGAAGGATTTTTCAGGTGATCCTGTGTGCCGATTACGGTCTGTGTGCCGTAGGGGTGATGCACGAAGAGCATGGAATCCAGGGCGTCGAAGGCTTTCTCCGAGTCGTCGGCAAGGCCCATGTTCTTCTCCTCATACACTGCCTCCAGCTCTGTGTGGAATCCGCGGAAAACGCAGTTCTTGAAACGGTCGGCCTCTATGCGGGCCCAGGCGTCGATCTGGTTGGAAGGGATCTCTTCCACATAGCAGGTGACGTCGTTGGAAGTATATGCATTGGAGCCTTCCGAGCCGATGATGGCCATGAGCTTGTCGTACTCGTTGGGAATGGCGAGCTTGGAAGCCTCGTAGCTGATTGAGTCGATCTTGTGATACAGGGCGCGGCGCTCCGCTTCACCGGTGAGCGTGCGGTAGACTTCAAACAGCGAGTCTATCTCCTCCAGCATGGGTTTTTCCGCCTGGTAGTCGCGGGTTCCGAACTGCTGGGTGCCCTTGAACATCATGTGCTCCAGATAGTGGGCAAGGCCGGTATTGTCGGCAGGGTCGTTCTTTCCGCCCGCGCGCACGGCGATATAGGTTTGGATACGGGGGGCATCCTTGTTCACGGTCATGTAAACGGTGAGTCCGTTGTCCAGGGTGTAGATCCGTGCGTTCAGCGGGTCTCCGCTAACAGTCTGGTAATTGCGGGTGCAGGAGGCCAGTGCCAGCAATGCGGCCGCAACGATAATCAAATATTTTTTCATAGTTTGTTATTAAAGGCTCTCTATGTACGCTTTCATCTGGGGTACCTTGCTCAAGGCGCTGTGGAAGAGGGCAACCTGGTTGCGGGTGCGAACGAGGTTGTGCTCCGGGTACTTGATCTTGTAATATGTGTCGCCGTTGATATAATCGGCAAAGAAGCGCACGGCCTGCATGTAAGGGAAGAGGCAGGCGGCGTAGGGGAGATTCTCTTTCTCGATGGGGGTGAGGAATACCTTGGCCGATTCGATGTAGCCCTTGGCGAAGGCTTCGAAGATGTCCATCTTGAAGTCCACTTTGTCGATTGCGGGATCGTCTTCCGCAACGGCGTTGGCCGCGGTGCGGAGGAAATCACCGAAGTCCGAGAACACGAACGACGGCATTAGGGTATCCAGGTCGATGACGCAGAGGATGTTGCCCTTGGCGTCGAACATCATGTTGTTCACCTTGGTGTCGCAGTGGCAGATGCGCTTGGGAAGCTTGCCCTCGCGGTAGAGGCGCTCCGCCTTGCACATTTCCTCTTCATACGGCAGCAGATCCGCCAGGATGGCCTTCACCTCGGGTTCCGCCATGCGGCCCACGGCATCGGCCTCCACCGCTTCGCGAAGCTGCCTGGCACGGAGCTCCATGTTGTGGAAATCAGGGATGGTTTCCCCGAGCTTGTCGGGAATATCGGCAAGCATGGCCTCGAACTCGCCGAATGCTTTGCCGGCGTAGTACGAGTATTCCGGATTCACGGTTTCGTAGGTGAAGGCGTCTTTGATGAACACGGATACTCTCCAGTATTTCTCGCCATCCGTCCAGTAGGTTTTGCCAGTGGCCTTGCAGGGGATGAAGGTGAGTGTCATGGCGCCTTTGCGGCGGATGTGGGCAGTTGCGCAGTCGATATTGTGCTGGAGCAGCTCCACGTCCTTGAAGATGGCGTTGTTTATCCTCTGGAGCACATAGTTGTCCGGACCGTCCGTTTTCACCAGGAGGGTGTCGTTGATGAGTCCGTTGCCCAGGGGTTTGATTTCGGTGACATTGCCCTTGATCGCGAAATTGGCAATGATGGGGAGAAGTTCTTCGTGTTGCATGTTATTTAGTGCTATTATATTTTTCAAGTGCTTTGCCGAGAATCTCTATGCAGCGCTTAAGGTCTTCTATCTTAAGCACATAGGCCAGGCGAACCTGCTTGCGGCCAAGGGACGGATCCCCATAGAAGCCGGCCGCGGGGGCCATCATTACGGTTTCCTTGGAGTCGCTGAAATCCGTGAGGCACCACTTGCAGAAATCCTCTGCATCATCAACCGGAAGCTGGGCGATCGTGTAGAATGCGCCTTCCGGCATGGGGGAGAACACTCCCGGAATCTTGTTCAGGGCGTCGATGAAATAGTCCCTGCGGGCCTTGTATTCGAGGAAGCACTCTTTGGAATATTTCTCTGTTCCGTCGATGGAGGCTTCCGCTGCGATCTGGCCAAGAAGGGGAGGACTCAGGCGGGCCTGGGCGAACTTCAGCACGGTGGCGCGCACCTCCGGGTTGCGGCTGATGAGCGCTCCGATGCGGATGCCGCATTCCGAGTAGCGCTTGGACACCGAGTCGATCAGAACCACATTCTGGTCGATCCCAAGGCTGAGGGCCGACAGGAAAGGCTCGTCCCGGTATACGAATTCCCTGTACACTTCGTCTGACATGAGGAAAAGGTTGTGCTTTTTCACTATGTCGCGAAGCTGGTACAGTTCTTCTTTGGTATAGAGGGTGCCGCCCGGATTTGACGGGTTGCACAGCATGATGGCCTTGGTGGCGGGGGTTATGGCTTTCTCGAACTCTTCCACGGGAGGAAGGGCAAAGCCGTTCTCTATATGTGAGGTAACGGTTTTAACCACTATCCCGGCAGTTACCGCCATGCTGATATAATTGGCATAGCAGGGCTCCACCATTATGATTTCGTCGCCCGGGTCCATGCAGGCCATGAAGGCGAACAGTATGGCTTCCGACCCGCCGGTGGTTACCAGTATCTCTTCCGGGAAAACGTTGATGCCCATCCTGGTGTAATAGCGCGAAAGAGCCACGCGGAGCGACGCGTTCCCTTCGGAGGGACTGTACTCCAGGGTTTTCCTGTCCACCTGGTGGATGGCATCCAGGGCCTGCTGCGGCGAAGGAAGATCCGGCTGGCCGATATTCAGATGATATACCTTAACTCCCTGCGATTTGGCAAGTGAAGCCAGAGGGGCTAGTTTACGGATTGGCGATGAGGGCATCGCGGTGCCCCGCTTTGAAATCTCCGGCATGCTTTACAGTACTCCGAGCAGGTGGCTGCGCGAGAGCATGCAGTCTCCCACGGGCGCGGCCTGGCGTTTGAGGGTTGAGAATTTTATTGTGGTGTCCCGGTTCACGAGGTTCTGGGCGTATTTCTTTACGGTGCTGCGGATGGGGAGGAGGAGATAATCTCCCGCCATGGCAAGTTTACCGCCGATTATCACGAGTTCCGGATTGAAAATGTTGATAAGGCCTGCAAGCGCGCGCCCGAGGGTTTCGCCCACTTTTTCCACCACCTCGATGGACAGCACGTCTTCCTGCTTGATGGCCTTGAAGATGTCGTTGAGGTTCACCTTGCCTTCCTTCTTGTACTTATCCTTCAGGAGCGATGACCTGCCGGCCTTGAGCTGTTCCGTTACCAGACGCACCACGGCCGAGCCGGAGGCGCCGGTTTCGAGGCAGCCGATTTTGCCGCACCGGCACATGACATCGTTGTCCAGCAGAGGGAAGTGGCCGAACTCGCCGGAATAGCCGGAGGCGCCGTAGAAGAGCCTGCCGTCCAGCACCATGCCCATGCCAAGGCCCCAGCTCACGTTCACGAAGAGCACGTTCTGCTCTTTGTTTATGGTGCCGCAGATGAATTCGCCATAGGTCATGGCGCGGGAGTCGTTCTCCAGAATCACGGGAACTTCCAGCTCTTCTTCCAGGATGCTGGCAATAGAGCGGTCCGGATCGAAGGAGTAGTTGTTGCTGTATCCGGTGAGGCGGTTCACTCGGCCGGCCAGGCTTATGCCAAGGCCGAGGACGCGCTCCCAGTCCATCTGGTTATCGGCAAAGAACCGCCTGATGGAGGCGGCTATTTCACGGACGCTGGCCTCGTTCTTTTCCATGGTGAAAGGGATGTCGTCCTGGAAACTCACCAGGTTGCCCTTGAAATCCGTTACGGCGAAGCCTGCGTGGGTGTTGCGGATGTCCACGCCCACAAAGTACCCGGCATCCGGATTGAGACCGTAAACGCTGGGACGCCGGCCGCCGGCGGAGCCCTGTTTGCCAAGGTCTACCATGAAGCCGTCATCAATGAGCTCCGATATGAGTTTTGTGACGGTTGGTACGCTTGAATCCAGTTTTTCGCTCAGTGCGCCGATGCTCTGTTCACCGTTCTCGATACAGATGCGGAGAATGGTCTTTTTGAGCGCGGCATTCTTGCTGCGAGAGTTGTCCAGAAATGTATTTCGCATGTGGTCACGGTTTATCGGTGCTAAAATAGTAAAAAATTTTAAAAAAAGCAATTCTAAAAAAATCACTATATTTGCGTGTTTTTAATCCGGAGGAGTATGTTCAAGAGATTCCGTAACTGGTCGAAGGGCTTCAAGCTCTCGCTCCGAATGAAGATGGTGCTGAGCCTCAGCGCCATTGCGGTGGTGCTGCTTATTTCGAGCGTCATCTCCATCATGGAGTACCGGAAGATGTCCAGCTACGTGTCGGAACTCATCGCAGACAATATCAAGAGCATCAACGTGGCCCACGACCTGATGGGCGCGGTGGACAACTATAACCTGCAGGTGCTCGCCGTCATCGGCGACGAATCTCTGTCGTCCCTGCCGGACTTCGACCAGGAACAGTTCGTCACCTACTGCGACTCCCTCAAAGGCTCGTTCACCCTCCGCCGCTCGGTTCCCCTGGCGGATTCGGTGTTGTATTCGTATTCGGCCTACATGCTCACATCCCTGGAGCTGGAAACCATCATCGAGAGCGATTTCAACTCCAGGACCTGGTACTTCGAGCGTCTGCAGCCCGTGTTCAACCGCATGAGAAGCGACATCACGGAGCTGTCGGAGGCCATGTACGAGGACCTTCAGCAAAACTCGGCCACCTTCGAAAGGGGCTTCTACCGCAGCATCATCCCCGGCGCGGTGGCGGTGGGCGTGGGCATCGTCCTGGTGCTCCTGCTGATGTTCTTCATCACGGTGTACTACGTGAATCCGCTCTACAAGATGCTTAGCTCGCTGGACAATTACCGAACCTTCCGGCGGAAGTACAGTTATACCTTCGAAGGGGACGACCAGCTTTCGGAGCTGAATTCCGGCATAATGGAACTCACGGAAGAAAACCGCACGCTGGAGCGCAGAATCAAGGATATCAGGGACAGAGGCCATGAATCTTAAGGTCATTTCGCGGAACGTGGGCATCGCCCTTCTGGTGGATGCCCTCTTCATGCTGCTGTCGATGCTCGTTTCAATCGCGAACGGAAACGACAGCGCGCTGGCCGCACTGTCCATAAGCTTCTTCATCACCTTCGTGGTGGGGGTGTTTCCCTTCATCTTCGTGAGGAAATCGCCCGATATCACGCTCAAGGACGGCTACATGATTATTTTCCTGTCGTGGCTGCTGTCCTTCGTGTTCGGCATGCTGCCGTATGCGCTTTGGGGCGGCCCGTTCACCCTGGCGAACGCCTGGTTCGAGAGCGTTTCAGGCTTCACTACCACCGGATCCACGATCCTGGAAGATGTGGAAGCCCTGCCCAGGAGCCTCCTTTTCTGGAGGGCGTCCACGCACTTTATAGGCGGTTTGGGCGTTGTGGTGTTCCTGCTGCTGATTATTCCCACCTCGTCACCCGTGCGCCTTAGGCTCACGAACATGGAACTATCCTCCCTTTCCAGGGGAGACTACCGCTCAAGGGCGAACAAGACCGTATACATCTTCGCCTATGTGTATCTGGGAATCTGCGCACTGGCGTTCTTCTCCTACTGGGCGGCAGGCATGTCGCCGTTCGACGCCATCTGCCACTCCTTCAGCGTGAGCGCAACCGGCGGTTTCTCGTCAAGGAACCTGTCCATCGGCCATTTCCAGAGCCCCCTCATCGCCTGGCTCACCATCCTGTTCATGTTCCTGGCCTCCATCCATTTCGGCATCATATTCATAACGATTGCAACCCGTTCGCTGCGTCCGCTGAACAACCACGTGCTCAAGGCTTATGCATTCTTCCTGGTGCTGGGCGCACTGATAAGCGGGTTCTCGCTGAAGATTCATAATGTGGATACCGGCTGGGCGGATCCTTTCCTTGCCGGAGCCTTCCACGTGTTCAGTTACGCATCCACATCAGGTTTGGCCATATCGGACAATTCAACCTGGCCCATGGTGCCGTGCTTCGTGCTCATTCTGGCAAGCCTCGTTTGCGGCTGCGCCGGGTCCACGACCTGCGGCCTCAAGATGGACCGCATCATTGTGCTGTGGAAGGCCATCAAGAGCCAGATACTCCGGGCGCTCCATCCCTCATCCGTGAACGAGGTGAAACTCGGCCGCAAAACCATCCATGACGAGGAAGTGTATCCCATGATACTTTACATTGCAATGTACTTCCTCATCCTGGCGATATCGTCCATGCTTTGCCTTCTGATTGGGGACCCCAACGGCCATGCCATCACCGGTTCCATCGCCTCGCTGGGCAATGTGGGGCCTTCCATCGGCAGTATCGGCTCCATGGGCAATTACAATGCGGAGCCCGCAGCCATCAAGTTCATCTTCTCGCTGGACATGTTCCTTGGCCGAGTGGAGATTTATCCCGTCCTTGCAGTGTTCATTTCCATCTTCAGTCCCAAGCAGAAGTAATGGAAAGGAGCGCTTTTCTCACAGATTCCTTTATTCACCATCTCCAGTGGGAAGCTACTGGGGACCAGCTTCGCCTTTTTGATACCATAGGCCGGTTTCTGACCGGCGACGACGGCGACATCCTGGTGGTGAACGGCTATGCCGGAACGGGCAAGACGACGGCCGTGAGCGCCGTGCTGGCCTCCATGCGGGAGCTCAAGGTGCCATGCGTCCTTCTGGCTCCCACGGGCCGAGCCGCGAAAGTTCTCTCGCAGTACTCCGGAATGGCCGCCAGCACCATCCACAAGCATATTTACCGGCAGAGTTCGATGGGGGCCGATGGGATGGGCAAGTTCAAGCTTGCGCCCAACAAGGCCCGCGGAACCCTGTACGTTGTGGACGAGGTGTCGCTCATCGGCACGGATACCGAGAGCGAGAAGGCCATGTTCGGCTCCGGAAATCTGCTGCTGGACCTGGTGGAGTTCCTCCGCAATGGAACGGACTGCAAGATGATAATGCTTGGCGACGATGCCCAGCTGCCGCCCGTCGGCCTGGACGTATCGCCGGCCTTGTCGATGGAGTACATGTCTGGAGCCGGGGGTGTGCGCTTCGAGACGCTCTCCGAGGTGGTCCGCCAGCAGGCCGGTTCGGGGATACTTCGCAATGCCACTATGTTGAGGACCATGATTGCCGATGGCGCCTTAGTGGAGTTGCGCGACTTGGGCCTTACGGTATCGGAGGATGTCGTGAGCATCGGAGGGGGAGAACTCATCGACACGCTTTCCGAGGCATATTCCCGTTACGGGGAAGACAGCACCGTGGTGTTGTGCCGGTCCAACCGCCGCGCAAACCGCTACAACGCCGGAATCCGCGCCCAGGTGCTGTTCCGCGAGGAAAGGCTGGTACGTGAAGACCGCCTGATGGTGGTGAAGAACTACTACTACGGCATGGACGATTTCGAGGGTACGGACTATATCGCCAACGGAGACATCGCGCGTATCCTCCGCGTATCTCGTTATGAAGAGCGCTACGGCTTCCAGTTCGCGGAGGCCCGCCTTGCGTTCCCCGATTACGGCGACCAGGAACTCGTGGCGAAAATCCTTCTGGACACGCTTGAGTCCGAAGCCCCGGCCCTAACTTACGAGCAGTCCCGCACTCTGTATGAAGGTGTCTCCGAAGACTATAGCCACCTCCGTACCAAAAAGCAGCGCTTCGACGCCGTTCATGCGGACCCGTTTTTCAACGCGCTGCAGATTAAGTACGCACATGCGATTACTGCCCACAAATCCCAGGGCGGCCAGTGGGACTGCGTTTTCATCGACAATCCCTTCTGGCAGGACGAGGTAACCCTGGACGATCTGAAGTGGCTCTACACCGCCCTCACCCGCGCCACCTCCCGCGTCTACCTCGTGAACTTCCGCCCCGAGTGCTTCTGCTGAGTTTTGCGCGGCATTGCAACTCTGCAAAACCCGGCAATAATTGGTCGCGAGACACACGAAATGGCTCTTTCGTGCCTTTCGCAATAACCCAATTCGCAACCGACCAGACAACTCCTATCCAGCTACAGACACCCATCCTTGGGGAAGTTGTGATTTCATGGGCTTGATCTTCTCCAATAGTTCGCGTCTGTCCAGTAGTTTTGGAGAAGTTCCCTGGCATAAAATCACATCTTCTCCATAAACACGCGTGTGCGCAGGCTTGGGGCGGGCAGTTTTCCTCGGCGAATCGAGGAGGGCATTGCGTAGCCCCCCGCAGATTCGACGGGAGAAAACGGCCTTCGGTCATCCAGGATTCGGGGTGTTTTCCGGGATGAGATGGCGATTACCCTGGTTTCGTCCAGGATTTGGGGTGTTTTCCTGGATGAGTTTGCGCGGCAAGGGAAAAATGAGTAATTTTGCCATATAACAAAACGAATAGATGATGAAGAAAGTAGTTCTTGCGGCGGCGATTGCGCTCCTGGCGGCGGCTGGCCTTAAGGGGCAGGAGTTCATGCCCATTCCTTCGGAGTGCAAGTGGGTGTCAAACTCAATGGTGCTGTATTCTTACGACGGGTCGTTTGTGGATGGCTTCGGCATAAAGGTGCCCAAGTGGGAAAAGGTGGAGGGCGTGAAGAGCCCGGAGAGGTATAGCGGGATTCCGGTGCAGCCGAAAGGTGCGGTGAACGCCACGTTCTCGCCGGATTCCACGCTTGTCGCCTTCACCCGTGACGGGGATCTGTATGTGATTCCCGTGAGTGGCGGTCCGGAAACAAGGCTCACCTTCGACGGCGGCCCCACCGTGTACAACGGATATGCATCCTGGGTGTACTACGAGGAGATTTTCGGGCGTCCGTCCAAGTACCGCGCGTTCTGGTGGAGCCCGGATTCACGCAAGATCGCCTTCTACCGTTTCGACGACACCGAGGTGCCAATGTTTCCCATATATTCGCCTGAGGGCCAGGACGGGAATCTTCGCCAGACACGCTATCCCAAGGCGGGGGAGAAGAACCCTCAGGTGCGGATCGGCTTCATCGACCTTGCCAATCCCTCCAACATTGTATGGGCCGATTTTGACTCCACCGAAGACCAGTACTTCGGCACGCCTTTCTGGGGCGATGATTCCCGCACTCTTTTCGTTCCCCGCGAGCCCCGCATCCAGAATACGCTGGACCTTTATGCCGTAGCTGCAAGTGATGGCAGCAAGAAAGCGATATACCACGAGACGTATTCCACCTGGCTGGACTGGCCGGAGGGAATGCTTTTCACCGGCAAGGGCCTGTACATGGTGCGCAATTTCGAAACCGGATGGCAGCAGGCGTACTTCCTGTCCTACGACGGCTCGCAGTTCAAGCGCCTCACCGACGGCCCCAACTGGCGCATGGAACTGGTGAGAGTAGAAGAGGACGGCACGCTGTATTTCCTTGCGGAAAGGGATTCGCGGGTGGCATCGGCCCTTTATAAGGTCACACCCAAGGGCAAGATTACCGCAGTGTCGGATGTGAGCAAGAATGCCTTATCGGCCTCATTCTCCCCGGACGGGAAGTACGTAAGCGTGATTCAGTCGGCGCTGGATACCCCCTGGGAAGTGTGGCTGTACAATACGAAGAAGCCAGCCAAGTCGTACAAGGTGGCTTCCATGGCGGGGCCGGATTTCGTGGCGGAAGGCATCGGCAAGATAATAACGATCGAAAATGACGGCTTCGAGCTCCCGGGCGTGATTTATTACCCGGCGGATTTCGACCCTTCGAAGAAATACCCCGTGCATGTGGATATCTACGGCGGCCCGGATACTCCCATGGTGCACGACCGCTGGGTTTTCCCTTCGCGTTATCAGTGGTATTCGGAAAATGGCATAATCGAACTCATTGCCGATTGCCGCGCCTCCGGCCACAACGGCCGCGCCGGGCTGGACATGATCTACAAGCACCTGAACACCGTTGAGGTGCAGGACTTCATCGCCTGGGCCCGCTACCTTCAGGATCTGCCTTATGTCCAGGCCGATAAAATCGGCGTGGAAGGCTTCTCCTTCGGCGGCACCATGACAGCCATGCTGGTGATGACTGCCCCGGACGCATACCACTACGGCATTGCCGGCGGCGGCGTGTATGACTGGATGCTCTACGATACGCATTATACGGAGCGTTTCATGTCCACCCCGGAAGACAATCCGGATGGCTACCGGGACTCGCAGGTGCTCCAATACGCCTCCTGCTACAGGGTGGAACCCGGTTCCGACGGCTCGGTGATGCTGAAACTCACCCACGGTACCGGCGACGACAATGTACACTTCCAGAACACTCTGAAGCTGATTGACGCCCTTCACAAGGTGGGTTCCGATTTTGAATTCATGATTTATCCCGACGCGATGCACGGATACCGCGGCTATCAGGGCCGTCACTCCGACGAATGCGACCAGGCCTTCTGGCTTAAGTATCTGAAGGGCTCACGTCCTTGATGCTCTCCCGATATACGCTGAAGATGCTGCTCTTGGAGATGAAGCCGAGGTAGGTGTAGTCTTCCTTTACCACGGGCAGGTTCCAGGCGCCGGACTTTTCGAACTTGCGCATCACGCTGTCCATAGGCTCGCCTTCGAAGATGAATTCGGGGGCGGGCTTCATGTAATTGTTCACGTGGCGGGTTTCGTACAGGTCCTGGCGGAACATGTCTCTGCGGATTGCAGTCATGTCCACAAAGCCCTGGAAGCGCTTTTTGCCGTCCAGCACGGGGAAGATGTTGCGCTGGGTTTCCGATACGGCGCGGGCGATGTCCCCAAGGCTGTCGTTTACCCCCAGAGGAATGAAATCCGTTTCTATGAGGGCCGATTGCTTCATGAGCGCAAGCACCGCCTGATCCGAGTCGTGGGTGAGGAGTTCTCCGCTTGCGGCAACGCGCTTGGTGTAGATGGAGTACTTCTCGAAGATGCGCATTGTAAGGTGCGAAACGGTGGCGGTGATGATGAGCGGGAAGAGCAGCTCATACCCTCCGCACACCTCTGCAATGAGGAATATCGCGGTGAGCGGTGCCTGCATCACGCCCGCCATGAGACCGGCCATGCCAACTAGGACGAAGTTTGGAACCGGCACCATCCCGGGATTAATCAGATTGATGAGCGATGCCCCCACGAATCCCGCTATGGCCCCCATGAACAGGGTGGGACCGAAGGTGCCGCCAACTCCGCCTCCGGAATTGGTAAAGGTCATGGAGAAAACCTTTAGCACCAGGATTACGGCGAATATCCACACCGGACCGGCATACTCGTTCTGCAGAAGGGGAGAGAGAGATTCGTAGCCCTCGCCCTTGAGGGGCGGCAGGAAGTATATCAGCGCTCCGAGAGCTGCGGCGCAGAGTATCCACCTTAGGTATGGATTCTTCAGCTTGCCAAGAAGATCCTCCATAAAAAGCGTGGTCCGCAGGAAATACAGCGAACACAGACCGCAGAAAACGCCCAGCACCATGTACCAGGGGATGTTTTTCATGGCGAAGGGCACGATGGCCACATCGAAGATGACATCCCGCCCGAGTATGAGATAAGACACCACCGTGGCGCTGATGGAGCTGAGCATGAGCGGCAGCACGCTGTTCATGGCGTTGTTGAAGAACAGAATCTCCATCGTGAACAGCAGACCTGCCAGCGGGGCATTGAAGAAGCCGGAAACGGCACCGGCGGCTCCGCAGCCGAGAAGCAGCGTCATACCCTTGAAATCCAGCCCGCAGTAACGGGCCAGGTTTGAGCCGATGGCGGCGCCCGTATACACTATCGGCGCCTCTGCACCCACCGAACCGCCGAAGCCGATGGTGAGGGCGCTGGTAATCATTGAAGACCAGGTGTTGTGTGGTTTGATCCTGGATTCGTTCCGGGAAACGGCCTGCAGCACCTTGGTAACTCCGTGGCCGATATTGTCCTTTACTATATACCTTACTATAATAAGGCTGAGGAGCATGCCGATGCCGGGGAGGAAAAGCCATGGCCATCGGCTCCCGTGGAAGGCCGTGTCCAGGCCGCCGGTTATCCAGTGGATGGAAAGCTTGAGAAGAACGGCGGCAAGGCCGCAGAGTATGCCTGTCACAAGGGAAAGCACCAGCACTTTGTCGCGCTGGTTCATCTTACGCAAAAGGGCCCGGAAAGGGCCCCAGAGATATTTTATTCCCTTGCGGTTTGCCATAAGGGTTTATTCGTCTTCCGCTCCGGAGGAGTACTGGGCGATATTGTCGTCCGGGAGGGTTTCTCCTGCGCCGTCCGCTGCATCTGCGCTGTCTCCGGCCACTGCCTCGTTCTCCGCGTCTTCTTCTCCCTCCAGCCAGCGGGCTACATCTTCCAGATCGTCCGTCTTGATGTTGATCTTTACAAGATAGATGGCATCCGGTACTTCTACGGTTACTGCATAGAAGAATGTGCCGTCCGGTTTCGGATATTTAATTACGTCGTTCAGATAATCCGAAAAGCCCTTGGGATACTTCTCTGCAAATGCCGCCGCTAAATCCGGGTGTTGAGACATTTTTTCAAAACTCACGACATGCCTTTTCTTGTTGTCTGCCATATCTTGTTATTTCTTGTTTAGGTTTCGCCCTGCAATATTACGGGATTGTTTTGAACCTTGCAAGCGATTTCCACCTTTTTTTGAAGAATTTTTGAAGAAAAGTGATTTCTGGCGTCTTTTTTTCTCCAAATCGTGCTCGCAGAACACCTCCGAGAAGTCTCTCGGGTCCAGTCCGGTGTAGAACATAACCGAGGATGCCGTCATCGGAGTGGGCGTGAAATCCTGCACCTGGTCCATCCAAATTCCCTTGAGCGCGGGGTTCGCGGCGAGCTTCTCCATGTCGGCGAGGCGGCAGCCGGGATGGGACGATATGAAATAGGGGACAAGGCCAACGTGGGTGCCGGCTTCGCGGTTCACTTTGTCGAATTCGTTTCGCAGCCTTTCGAAAAGGCGGAACGACGGCTTGGCCATCTTCTGAAGCACGTGGTCTTCGGTGTGCTCGGGCGCCACCTTGAGTCGGCCAGAAGTGTGGTCCAGCACCAGTGTTTTCAGGTACGGCTTGGAACTGTCGTCCACGAATCCGCTTCCCGTGAGGAACAGGTCGTAGCGTATTCCGCTGCCGATGTAGCTGTGCCGGATGCCCTTAGTGGAGTCTATCCGCCTGTACAGCTCCATCAGCCGGGTATGGTCGCAGTTGAGGTTGGGGCAGCGCGCGGGGAACAGGCACGAGCGCCTGCGGCACTTTGCGCACAGCTCCTGGTTCTTCCCGTGCATTCCGTACATGTTGGCCGTAGGCGCACCCACGTCCGAAATGTTCCCCGCAAAATCCGGCAGCGAGTTCAGCGCCCTCACTTCCTTGAGTATGGACTCTTCGCTACGGGACGATATGAACTTGCCCTGATGCGCCGCGATCGTGCAGAAGTTGCACCCCCCGAAACAGCCCCTGTGGGTATTTACGGAGAACTTGATCATGTCGTACGCGGGAATCCTCTTTCCCTTGTAGCGCGGGTGCGGCAGCTTCGTGAACGGCAGGTCCCAGAAGGAGTCCATCTCCGCAGTGGTGGCCGTGGGGAACGTGGGATTGATCTGCACGTACCCGTCGCCCACCGGCTCCACAATCGTATCCGGGCATGCCAGATTCGCATGTATCTCTATCTCGTGAAAATTCTCCGCAAACGCCCTCTTACTCTTACAGCACTCTTCATAACTATGAAGAATCAAAAGGCCTGGCGTTCCTCCGGGACCCTCCGGAACTGGGCCTTTTGCGAAAAAGGCGATTTGGGGGATTTGTCGCATACGGCGCAGGGGCCAGCGCTTTTCGATGCCGCGGGTGAGTTCCAGCATGGGGCGTTCGCCCATGCCGTAGCAGAGCCAGTCGGCCCCGGAGGAGACGAGGACGGAGGGGAGGAGGCGGTCCTGCCAGTAGTCGTAGTGGGTGAGACGCCGGAGGGATGCCTCGATGCCGCCTATGACAACCGGAATGTCCGGATACAGCTGCTTGAGTATCTTGGTGTACACGGTGACGGCATAGTCCGGCCGGGCTCCCGCCTTGCCGTCCGGGGTGTAGGCGTCGTCGGAGCGGAGGCGCTTGGAGGCCGTGTAGTGGTTAACCATGGAGTCCATGGCGCCGGCATTCACGCCGAAGTACAGCCGCGGGGCGCCAAGTTTGCGGAAGTCGCGAAGATCGTCCCTCCAGTTTGGCTGGGGGACAACCGCCACGCGGTAGCCGTATTTCTGTAGCCATCGGGCTATGACCGCCGTGCCGAACGAGGGATGATCCACAAAGGCGTCTCCGCTGAAGATTATAATGTCGATATAATCCCAGCCGAGCTCTTTCACCTCCTTCACGGAAGTGGGAATCATCTCTGCCGAAGCCATACTATCTGAACCTTCTGCCCTTGAGTTTAAGCACTCCCCAGAACGCCTCGCCGAATATGCCGCTGCTCATCTTGGAAGTGCCTTTCTGGCGGTTGACGAAAATAATCGGAACCTCCTGAAGAGAGAAGCCAAGCCTGTAGGCGGTGTATTTCATCTCTATCTGGAAGCCGTAGCCCTTCATGCGCACGTCGTCCAGGTTCATCCTCTCCAGCACTTTCCGGGTGTAGCACACGAAACCGGCGGTGGTGTCGAAAATCTTTATTCCCAGGATGAATCTCACATAGGCCGATGCGAAATAGGACATCATAATCCGGCGAAGAGGCCAGTCCACCACCGAAATGCCGTGGCAGTAGCGCGAGCCGATGGCGACATCGGCCCCGTCTTCCGCGCAGGCCTTCCAGAGGCGAAGAAGGTCGTCCGGGTTGTGCGAGAAGTCCGCATCCATCTCGAAAATGAAGCCATAGTCCCTCTCAAGGGCCCATTTGAAGCCTGTGAGATATGCGGTTCCAAGACCCTGCTTGCCGCTGCGCTCGATAATGTGCAGCCTCGCGGGGAATTCCGCCATGAGGGCCTTCACGGCTGCGGCGGTGCCGTCCGGGGAACCGTCGTCGATTACCAGTATGTGGAATCCGCCTTCAAGGGAGAACACCTTGCGGATGATGGCCTCGATGTTCTCTATCTCGTTGTAGGTGGGGATTATGACAAGTTTTGCGTCCATATTACTTTCCTATAGCCTTAAGCATCTCTTCCACGGCCGCCTCCAGCTGGAGGTCACGGCCGCCGAGGACGGATGCGGGGTCGTTGTAAACCAGGATGTCCGGTTCTATCTGGTTGTTCTCGATGTATCTCTGCTCCTTGGTGTCCCAGTTGCCGACCTGGGGGATGCCGAATACAATCTGGGGATTGATCTGGGTTTCCCACCACACTGCGGTCATTGTTCCCGGGACGGGTGCGCCGATGAGCTTGCCGATTCCCAGCTCCCTGTAGGCCAGGGGGAAGCCGGAAGCGTCGGAATAATTATCCTCGCCGATCAGAACGCATGAGGGCTTCGTCCATTTATTGAACGGCTCGTGGCCGATGTACTGGCCGCGGGGAGTGAACAGGCAGTATTCCTTTCCGCCCAGGAAGGTTACCAGATCGTCGTGCAGCCATCCGCCGCCGTTGTGACGGGTGTCCACGATTAGAGCCTCGCAGGCACGGTACCTGCCCAGTGCTTTGGAGTACAGTTCCCGGAAGCTGGGAGAGTTCATGCCCTGGATGTGCACGTAGCCCACTTTCCCGCCGGAGAGACGTTCCACCATATCCTCCCTCTGGCGAACCCAGCGGCGGTATAGCCCGTTGGAATCCGAAGAGGAGGGGACCACCGTGTAGTCGTGCTCCTTGCATTTGTGCTTTACACGGATTACGATCCGTTTGCCCGCCTTGTTGTACAGAAGCGGCAGCCAGTTTTCTCCCTTCTCGATTTCGTGCCCTTCGATGGCAATTATTACATCGCCCTCCTCGATTTCGCTGCTCACGTTGGAAAGCACGCCGCCGGGGAGAAGCTCCTTGATCTTGATTCCCTTTCCGCTGTACTCCGGATCGGCGATGAAGCCCAGGTGGCCCATGCTGAGGCTGCTGGTGGGGCGGTACCTGCCGCCGGTGTGGGAGCCGTTAAGCTCGCCAAGGAGTTCGGAGAGGAAGTCCTGGAAATCGAAGTAATTGTCGATATGGGGGAGGAAGCGGGCGTAGTTCTCATGGTAGTAGTTCCAGTCGCAGCCGTGAAGGGCGGGGTCGTAGAACTTCTCCAGCACCTGTTTCCACACATGCTCGAAGATGTATGCCCTTTCTTCCATGGGACGGAATTCGAAATCGCCGCTGAAACTTATGTCCGTTACCTTGTTGTTGGATGTGTTTACGCGGAGGATGGAGTTACGTCCGGCGATGTAGATGTTCTTGCCATCGGCACCTGGGGTGATTGATCCGCCAACCCTGCGCTTGACAACCGTGATGTTTCCTTCGCGGTCCCTTACGCAGAGGTCCATGCCGTTTTCCAGAAGCTGCACGAAATAGAGTTTCTTGCCGTCCGGGGTGAGATAGCAGTCGCCGATGCGGTTGGAGTGGGGGGTGAGACGGATGATGCGGTCGTCCCTGTGCTCCAGGTCGGGTTTTATCTTATCAGGTTTGGGCGTGTCCGTGCTGTCTGCTTTCTCCGATTTGGGTTTTTCCGGGTTGAGCAGATTGTCCAGGTCTTCTTCCTCCTTGCCCCGGCGGAAGTCCGTATAGGCCTTGCCGTCGAAGAACATGATGAAGACGTCAGATTCCGCGCCCCAGCTGCCATGGCTGCGGTAGCCCATCTTGTCCGACTGCCAGATCATGGCCTTGCCGCCGAGAGCCCAGCGGAAATCGCCGTCGGAATAGCCGCTGCGCGTAACGTTCACGGTTTCCCCGCCGTCAACCTCGATCATGGCGATGTCGCTGTTGTTCCAGCCTCCATCGGCCTGCCAGTTACAGAGGATGTATCGGCTATCCGGGCTCCATTCGAAGCTCTGGTCGCCGTCCGAGTAGGAATAGTTCACGTCTTTGTGAAGCGACTGCTCCTTGCCCGTCTTGAGGTTTTTCACCATCAACTCGGTGCGGTTGCGTAGATAGGCGATCCATTTGCCGTCCGGCGATACGGAGGGCTGGAAGCAGGTTTCTCCTTCCTTTGTTATGCGTTCTTCCTTGAACTGGGAGGCGTAGGTGAAAAGCTTGTCGTCCTTGTTCACGAGAGAGGTGCACCAGATGCTCCAGCACCCGTCCCTTTCCGCGGCGTAATAGAGGCTGCGTCCGTCTTTGGAGAAGCTCACGCCCCTTTCCTGGGTGGGAGTGTTGGTGATGCGGCGAGTGGTCTTGTAATCCACGGAGGTTACAAATACTTCGCCCCTCACCACAACGGCTATTTCCTTCTCTCCGGGAGAAACGGCCATCGCAGTAATTCCGGAGGAGAAATTCAAGCGGTACATCTCGCTGTTCACATCGTCCCTGTAGAGGGTGATTTCCACCTTCACGGGCTCCGAGCCTTCACGAAGGGTATAAAGGTCTCCGTTGTAGGAATAGGCGATCACTCCGTCCTGCGAGACGGAAAGGAAGCGTACGGGGTTCTTGTCGTAGAAGGTGAGCTGTTTGCTCTCGGAGGGGTTGGAAAGGGAACTGCGGTACACGTTGGAGGTTTTTCCGTCCTGCTCGCTCAGGTAATAGAAGGTATTGCCGTCGGAGGCGAACACGGGGTTACGGTCCTCGCCCTTATAGGTGGAGAGTTTGGTGAAAGCGCCGCCGTCGTACAGCCAAATGTCGCGGGTGACCGACGATGTGTGGTGCTTACGGAGCGGATCTTCATAGCCCTTGTAATCCTCGTACAGGATCTTTCCGTCCTTGCCGATGGAAAGGGCGCTCACCGGGAGGCAGGTAACCTGCACCGGATCCCCTCCAGTGATGGGAGTCTTGTAAAGCTGGGAGTCGCCGGGGAAACCGTCGTAGGACGGGTTTGTTAGGGCCGCGTAGCTCCAATTGAAAAGGACGTCTCCCTCGGGTGAAACCGCCAGGGGAGTCTCGTTGCCGGGCATGGTGGTGAGCCTTTTCGGCGTGCCGCCCTTCGGAGATGTCGCAAAAACGTCCTTTGATCCTTCCCTATATGAGCAGAAGACTATCCACTGGCCGTCCGGCGACCAGATGGGCTCGCTCTCGTATGCGCTGTTGGTGGTTATCTGGAGGGCCTGCCCGCCGCTTGCGGCTACTGTGTAAATATCGCCCTTGTAGCTGAAGGCGATAGTTTTGCCGTCCGGGGAAATGGCGTTGCGGCGAATCCAGGTGGGATTTTCCTGGGCCGATGCGGTGATGGCTGCCAGCAGTGCGGATGCCGCTAAGATAGTTCTGATGTTCATGGGTTTTTATTTTACGGTGAGGAGAAGGTCGATGGGAAGGTCTTCCGAGGAAGTGCCGATGAGGACATGGAAGTCGCCCGGCTCAAGCTTCCACGCGTGTGCATCCGCGTCGAAGAAACTCAGGTCTTCCGGAGTGAGGGTGAAGGAGAGCGAACGGGTTTCGCCAGCCTCCAGATACACTTTCTGGAAGCCCTTGAGTTCGCGCACGGGGCGCTCAACTGAGGCTTCCGCATCGTTAACGTATAGCTGAACAACTTCTGCACCGGCCTTTTCTCCTGTGTTCTTTACGGTAACGTTCACTTTTACGTTGCTGCCGGCCTTAATGCTGCCTTTGGATAGGGAGGCGCCGCTCAGCTCAAAGCTGGTGTAACTGAGGCCGTAGCCGAAGGGGTACTGGACGGGGATGTCCTTTGAGGAGTACCAGCGGTAGCCGATGAACACGCCTTCGTCGTAGTACTCTTCCCAGTAGGGAACGCCTTCAACCTCGATTCCGGGATACTGGCGCTCCGTCTTGATGGGGCCGTCGGCAAGGGCCTTGGGCATTGTGAAGGGCAGTTTTCCGGAGGGGTTCACCGCGCCGGTGAGAACATCGGCAAGGGCATGACCGCTTTCCGATCCGCCGTACCAGGCCTGGACGATGGCGTTGACCTTATCGGCCCAAGGCATGGCTACCGGGGAACCGGAGATGTTAACCACTATGAGGTTGGGGGTTACTTCGGCAAGGGCCTCGATAAGTTCATCCTGGCCATAGGGGAGGACGATGTCCACGCGGTCCGTGCCTTCGTTGTCCTGGAATTTGCTCTTGTTCAGGCCGCCGATGAAGATGACGATATCGGCCTCCTTTGCCGCCGCTACGGCATCGGCCTTAAGCTGCTCGGGGCTGCGGCTTTCGGAAAGGTCCTGGCCGGTTACCACGGCGTTGTAGTCTGTGCGGGTGTCTCCCACGTAGCCGCGCTCCCACACGACATCTGCCTTGCCTTCGAAGGCTTCTTTCAGGGCGTCCAGAGGGATGACTTCGTATTTTGTCTTGAGGTTGGAGGAGCCGCCGCCCACGACCATCATCTTGTAGGCGTTTTCGCCCACGAGGAGGATTGTAGGCTTGTCATCTCGACCAAGCGAAGCGCGTGGAGAGATCTCATCGACTCGAAGCGGCAGGGCGCCGCCGTTCTTCAGCAGCACGATTCCTTCCGCGGCAATCTTGCGCGATGCGGCGAAGTGTTCCGGAGAGGTGAAGCTGCCGAAGTTCTGAACCGGATTCATGGCTGTGCGGAAGATTGTGCGAAGAACGCGGCGGGCCTTGTCGTCGAGGCCTTCTTCGGTGGCTCGGCCGTCACGCAGGCGCTCCAGATAGGGGTTTGCCAGGTGGTACATGTCGTAGGTGTTGGACGCTGCGCCCTGAAGGCCGTTGGTCCATGTGCCCATTTCGATGTCAAGGCCGTTGGCGGCCGCTTCGTCATCGTCCCTGCAGCCGCCCCAGTCGCTTATAACAACGCCGTCGAAACCCCATTCATCCTTGAGGATATCCTGGAGCAGGCGCTTGTTGTGGCAGTTGTACTGGCCGTTCCAAAGGTTGTATGAGCCCATGATCGCCCATGCGCCGCCTTCCTGCACGGCTGCCTTGAAGGCGGGGAAGTATATCTCGTACAGGGTGCGGTCGTCTACATTCGAGTTGGTTTTGGTGCGGCGCGTCTCCTGGTTGTTAACCGCGAAATGCTTCACGCAGGCGGCAACGCCCTGTTCCTGCACGCCTTTAATATAAGGTACTACAAGCTGTGCCGCCAGATACGGATCTTCGCCCATATACTCGAAGGTGCGCCCGTTAAGCGGGGTGCGGCCCATGTTAACGCCAGGGCCCAGCAGAATATCCTTTTCGCGGTAGCGGGCCTCCTCGCCGATGCACTTCCCGTACAGGGCGCTTAGCTCGCGGTCCCAGGTTGCGGCCAGGTTCACCAGCGCGGGATACGCCGTGCAGGAGTCGTTCGTCCATCCTGCCTGGTCCCACTCGTCCCACAGCACCTCCGGGCGGATGCCGTGAGGGCCGTCCGTGTGCCACAGCTCCGGAATGCCAAGGCGCGGAACGCCGTGGCTGGAGAACTTGGACTGGGCGTGGGTGATTGCCACCTTCTCCTCCAGCGTCATCCGCTGCAGGGCGTCTTCCACCCTCTCTTCCAGAGGCTTGGAGGGATCCAGATAAACAGGTGTGCTGCTCTCCCTGG
>JAEEGG010006620.1_pt1 | contig 27115 bp, 27 predicted proteins | sample 9134161 | NCBI WGS metagenome assembly JAEEGG01 (sample SAMN16246543, study PRJNA631951) | gut metagenome | biome: gut microbiome; feature: rumen; material: CR-attached | host: Bos | place: Iran: Karaj | collected 2018-10 | reverse complement strand
GTTGATGACGTATTGGCCGTCGAGGTAGCTCACGCGCACCTCGCTGACGGGGCCGTTGAAGGGGATGTCGCTGACGGCGAGGGCCGATGCGGCGGCCAGAGCGGCCAGCTGGTCGGGCATGGTGTCTTTGTCGCCGCTGATGAGGGTGATTTGCACCTGCACCTCGGCGTGGAAGTTGTCGGGGAAGAGAGGACGCAGGGCGCGGTCCACCAGGCGGGCGATGAGGATTTCATGCTCCGAGGGGCGTGCCTCGCGCTTGAAGAAACCGCCGGGGAAGCGCCCCATGGCGGCGTATTTTTCCTGATAGTCAACGGTGAGGGGCATGAAGTCGACGTTCTCGCCCACCTCTTTCTTCGAGCATACGGTGGCCAGAAGCATCGTGTCGTTCATGCGGACCACGGCAGCGCCGTCGGCCTGTTTGGCCAGCTTGCCGGTTTCGATTTCGATCATGCGGCCGTCGCCGAGGTCGAAACGCTTTGTGATAATGTGTTCGTTCATGTTGTTTTTTATTGTTTTCGTTTACTTTACCGCAGCCGTGGGGACCGTCCTCACGACCCATAAAAGTGTTAATATTCAATGTTCTATCTCCTTCAGCGGGCAGCATCGACCGGCAAAAAGAATGCGCAAAGATACAACAAAATCCTGACATGCAGAAAATTTATTTGGGCGAACGCGGAATAGTTATCCATCGCGGCGGTGGCACCCGGGTTCCCCCTTCCATAGAATCACGTCCCTCCGCTGCGGGGCGGTGGAGGAAGGTGTATCGGCGTGTGCCAGGTTGTTTCACCGTGGGTGGCACAAGTTGTGTCACCACTGTTGGCACAAAGTGTGCCTCCGAGGGTGAAACAAGTTGTGTCACCGACGCTGACACAAAGTGTGCCACCGAGAGTGAAACAAGTTGTGTCAACACCGCTGGCACAAAGTGTGTCACCATGGTGACACAAGGATGAAATACCTAAAACATTAATGTGCAGAGAAGTTAATGGCGTCCTTGTAGTGGGCGAAGGATAGCCCTTCGGTGTATCCCCGTTTGGCGAAGAGGTCAAGTATCTGTTGCTGTTTGGCGGGAGGGAGCATGCTGGCGCCCCGATTGCAGCGATAGTAGGTAGAACGGCTGCCGAGGAGTTGCTGTATCTAGGCTCGGAGCGGCTTGGCGTCGCGTGCGAGCACGTTGACGAACAGTGGATTGAACCCCCATGCGTAGCGCACCACGCGTATCGGCAGCCATTCGGCGCAGCCGCCCTGGGCGCGCAGGGCCGAGGGGTAGACTGCGGGGCCGTGGGTGACCTTGTCGTCCACCAGCGGGACGACAACGTGGCGCAGGCACTCCCCGCTACGGGGGCAGCCCTCCAGGTGGCACAGCGAAAAATATCGCGGAATGTTGCGGGCGGTGATTTCTATTCCTTGCAGTTTCATGGTGGTTGAGTTTTAGATTTCTATCGGTTCGCCGAGGAAATGCGGGTCGTGTAGCGACAGCAGGTCGACGGCCATCTTGGTGCGTGCCAGCCACTCGCGGACGGTGAGGCGGAGCTTCCATTGGCGGTTCTCGAAGTCGGCGGCGTTGTATGCTATCGCGTCCACGCCAATGCGGTGGGCAATGTAGAGGGCGCGCTCGTTGTGCCACGGTTGCGATACGACGGTGAGCCGCTGCTGTCCGAACACCTTCTTGGCGCGCACCATCGAGTCGTAGGTGCGGAAGCCGGCATAGTCCAGCACGATGACGCTGTCGGGCACCCCTGCCTCCACGAGGGCCTGCCGCATGTCCTCCGGCTCGTTGTAGCCGATGCGGCTGTTGTCGCCGCTCACCAGCACCTTGCTTATCTTGCCGGCATGGTAGAGCGCGGCGCAGGCCTTGATGCGGCGGGTGAAGTAAGGGTTGGGCCCGCCGTGGCGGTTCAGCTTCGAGGTGCCGAGCAGCAGCCCCACACGCCGGTAGGGGATGGCCGCGGTGTCGTCGTAGCACAGCCCCTTGGCCGTACGCTTCACCATCACGTTGGCGCTTATGGTGATGGCCGCCGCCGCGATGGCCGCGGCGGCCAGGACTGTTATGACGATGCGTTTCATTGAGGGTATTGTTTGATGTATTATTCGCTATAGTTGTGGTCGACGACGATGACAATCTGCATGTCGGGTGCCAATGGCTGGAGCTCGCCGGTGAGGGTACGGACAAGGGCTGCGCTGTCGCGGACCGCGATGTCGGGCACCACGTCGACGGAGAGCATCCTGTCTTTCTCGGAGTAGTAGAAGCCGTGCACCTGCACTATCTCTTTGTGCTCGGAAAGACGATGCAAGACCGCACTCTGCAACTCGGCCGCGGGACCGCTGCCGGTGGCGTTGGCATAGACGCCCACGGTCATGATGATGCCGTAGCGCTCGTACATCAGGGTGGAGATGCGGCGCGTGAGACCGTGGATGTCGTGGGCGTTCATGGTGTCGTCAACACTGATATGGAGCGAGCCAATCATCACGTCGGGCCCGTAGTTGTGGAGGATAAGGTCGAAAACGCCGTGCACCCCATCCTGTTCGGCCGCATCGTGCTTGATTTGGCGCGTCAGCTCGGGCGAGATTTTCTTGCCCAGCAGCTCGTTGATGGGCGATGCCAGCATTTCGAAACCCGCCTTGATGATGACGAGCGAGATGGCGGCACCGAGGTATCCGTCGATGGAGACGTTCCACAGCAGCATGATGCCTGCCGAGATGAGCGTGGCCAGCGTGATGATGGCATCGAACAGCGCGTCGGAGCCCGAAGCCACCAAAGCGTCGCTCTTCAGTTGCTCGCCTTTGTGTTTCACATAGCGTCCCAGCAGCAGCTTGACGGCGATGGCCACAATGATGACCACCAGCGTCACCGTGGTGTAGCTGGGTGTGGTGGGGACAAAGATTTTCTTCACCGACTCAACAAGTGAGGTAACGCCCGCCGCCAATACGATGAGGGCGATGACGATGGCGCTGAAATACTCCACACGGCCGAAACCAAAAGGATGCTCGCGGTCGGCAGGGCGTTGCGACAGCTTTGTGCCCACGATGGTGATGACGCTCGAGAGGGCGTCGCTGAGGTTGTTGACGGCATCCATCACGATGGCCACGCTGCCGGCCACCAGGCCTACCACGGCTTTGAATGCTGCCAGCAGCACATTGGCGCCGATACCTATCCAACTGGTGCGGATGATTTGGGAATGACGGTTCATAGGGCTCTTGGTGTTATAGCATGGCTTCGATGTCTTTCTCAAAATCCTTCGGCTCGGTGGTGGGGGCATAGCGCTTCACCACCGTCCCGTCGCGGGAGATGAGGAACTTGGTGAAATTCCATTTGATGTCGCTGTCCTTCTCGACGCTCTTGCTGATGGTCTTGAAGAGAACGGCGGCGCCTTTGGCTTTGAGTCCCTTGTACTCCTCGGTAGGTGCCTGGCTCTTGAGGTATTCGAAGACGGGATGCGCCTCGGGACCGTTGACGTCCACTTTCTTCATGATTTGGAAGCTGACGCCGTAGTTCAGCCGGCAGAACTCCTGTATCTCGCCGTCGGTGCCGGGGTCTTGCTGGGCAAACTGGTTGCAGGGGAATCCGATGCACACCAGGCCGCGGTCGCGATACTTCTCGTTGAGTTGTTCCAGCCCGTCGAACTGAGGGGTGAAGCCGCATTTGGAGGCGGTGTTGATAATCAGGAGCACCTTGCCCTTGAAGTCGGCAAAGTCAATCTCCTTGCCATTGCTGGCGATAGCTTTGAAGTCGTAGATGGTTGCCATAATATTGATGTGTTGTTGATTTGTTTGTCATTAGGTCTTTACTGCCACGCGTTGCTCAGCTGCTCAAACAGCACCGGTAGAACTGCGCAGCCGTTATTGTCCTCCCCGATTCTCACCATGATAAGGTTCTTGTGCGGGTTGACGTAGAGCACCTGGTTGCAGATGCCCAGCGCGTAGTAGCCGGAATACTGCGGACGGGCGAAACCTTCGTAGTTGATGTTGTACCAGTTGAAATGGTAGCCGACGGTGGTGGAGTCGAACGCGGCGGTTTGGCGTATCCATTCCTCGCTCACGATGCGACGGTCATCCCACATTCCATTATGAAGATAGAGCCGGCCAATCTTGGCAAGGTCGGTGATGGTGGTGCTGATGCCGCCGAAGGTGTGGGCTGCGTCGTGTTTGCGGCTGTCGATGTTGACGAGTGCCGGCGACTCCATGCCGAGCGGCTGCCAGACTTTCTGGCTGAGATAGTCGGCAAAGCGCATGCCCGAAGCGCGCTCGATGACCACGCCGAGCACCGCCGCCGTCATGCTCTCGTAGCGCCGCTGGGTGCCTGGCTCGCAACGGAACTTCAGCCCCCTGATTTGCCGCATCAGGTGGTGGCCGTAGTTCAACCGGGCCATTGCGTTGAGCTTCTTCAAATCCTTCAGCGACGTGAATTCGTAGGTGTCGTCGAAATCCAGCCCGCTCTTCATGTCCAGCAGATGCCGGATGGTCAGCTTCTGCCACATAGGGTCTTCTCGCTTCAATTCCGGCAGATATTCGGTGACGGGGTCGTCAATGCTGTGGATATAGCCGTCGTCGACCGCAATGCCGCACATCAGTGACGTGATGGATTTGGAAACGGAGAAGACGGTAGCCATGCGGGTGGCCGAGAAGTCGCCCCAGTATCTTTCGTATACGATGCTGTCGTTATGGATGATGATCAGCCCCTGCGTGGGACTCTTGGCGTTCAGCGCCTCCAGCACGGTAATGTCCCCGCACCGATGCGGCTTGCTGTAGAAATGCAGTGTGTCAATCCACTCGGCGCGCTTGCCGACGGGAAAACGGTATGTCGGCATACCGTTGGCAATGGTGTCGTGCTCGCGCTGCTCGAAGCTGAAGATGCCTGGACCGTTCTTGCCATCGGTCTTCAAGCCCCTGACGATGGCGCACGACGACAACGTCCATGTGCAGGCGGCGAGGATGAGCGCTTTGACTGTTGCTTTCATGGTTTCTGGGTGCTTTCGCGGTGGAACACCCATGTGTCGGAATGGCCGTCGCGGTAGGTGAAGCTCCATTGCAGGCATGTGGCGGTCAGCGTGTCGAGGTGGAATTTGTATTCGTGGTCGATGCTGCCGCTGTAGGTGTCGATAATCTTCTGTGCCAGTTCAGATTCGTGGTCCTCCTCCGTCACCTCCATGCGGAACGTCTCCTTGACCCCTGCGAAATAGAAATCTTCACCCTCCAGGCGCCATTGGCTGGGGCTGATGTAGTTGTAGACCCATGTCGTCGTGTCGCCGTCATCACTTGTGGCCACATACACCTGCCGAGCCGAGTCGAGGGCGCTGCCGTCGGCGTAGAAGTCCATCGTCCCGGTCTCATGAACGTCGAGGTGGTAGCCGTCCATATCGTAGTTGAAGGCGTGTTCGTAGGTGTAGTGCCCCTCCACCTGTGGGGCATTCCGGCTGTCGCCGCAGCCGGTCATCAGCAGCACAGCGGCCACCAAAATGCCCAATTGCTTTAGTTTGTCCATGCTTCTTATGGTAATTATTGTTTTCTTTTTGTTTCATTCCATAACGTTAACTGATGGAAAATATTGTATCTCATAATCCTGTGGAGCGAACAGCAAAGCCGCTTTCCGTTAGACCGAAAACAAATTATTATAGCCAATTGGAATAAAAGTAGTACCTTTGCAAATTGAAAAAAAATGGAAAAACGTCTATGAGCAAGTACGAGATACCCTTTCTAACGGCTGCAGTGCAGGCCTTTGGACAGCGTTTCGCGATGACGCGGCAGGCGGCGTTCAACTATTTGCACAGGCATAAAGGGTTGGCGTTTCTGATTGAGTTCTACGATGTGGAACACCTTCAGTCGATGGACGAGACCATCGATGACTTGCTCATTATCTGTCAAAAGAATGGAGGTGCACTGGCATGAAACTATATCACGGCACAAACGCTGACATAGAGAACATCGACCTGAGTCGAGTATTACGGTACAAAGACTTCGGCAGGGGGCTCTATGCAACTCCCGACCGTATTAATGCCGTTCGCATGGCTCAGAAAAGGGTGCGCGAGAAAGCTCTTCAGTATCTCCACAAAACAAGTGTCGAAACCGTATGAACTCAGAAGTGGAACGGAGTACTATGGAAGAAAAAGTAAAGACAGGGAGAAATATGCCCACACATCATCAGATAGCCACCTATCTCACCGACTATGCGTTGAGCGAATTGGTGCGTTATGAGATGGAGGATAGCGGTTGCGGCATCGAGCAGGCGATGGAGAAGGTGTACAATTCCCCACTGATGGAACTGTTGCAGGACGAGGACGGCGAGTTGTATGTGCAAAGCCCAGCATATCTCTATGAATTGATGAATATCCAAGATGCCAGAAGTGGCATCATAAAGAATAATGAATGAAAATATAACCTTTAAAACCGATACTTATGTAGCAGTCAAATATAGTAAAGACTTATTAAATCAATAATGCGTATTCGCTTTTCGTTGCATCGTTGAAATCGCCAAATTTCAAATCTTTTAATCCGCAAGAAAGCAGAATCGCTCACGAAACCGTGGGCTTTTCTTGTTTGGATTAAAAGGTTTTGGCGAACCTCAACGATGAACAGAAGAAGTTCACGGCTCTTTTTTATGTCAAAAAAATACACTATGTCACGGTATGACGCACCCGTTGTGTATTTTTGCACCCGAAATCCAATAATAAGAAACAGCATAAAATGAAAGCAGATTTGTTCTTTGAGAAACTCTTCACGGAAGAAATGTACCTTGTGCCGGAATGCGGCAACTATATCTACCGTTCGGTGCCAAAGAAACCTTACGGATGGGATGTGTGGAGAAAAAGCATTGGCGGTGGTGAGGAACAACCTTACGATTGGAAAGAGGATGTAGGCGTCGGTTGCTGGTGGGAGGCGGTGATGATGCATTTTCCCGTCACGAAAGAGCGATACGACAACTTTAAATAACACAGGATTATGGTATCAAACTATAGAGGAAGAGCATTGTCGCTAGATCCTATTAGAGAATTGACCCGCTGTGAAGTGTTCGTTTTCGGCAGCAACCTCGAAGGCAAGCATCGCGGAGGAGCGGCGGGATATGCTTGTCGCCATTTTGGAGCCGTGTACGGACAAGGATCGGGATCTCAGGGGCAATGTTATGCAATCCCCACCATGTTCAACAGCGTGAAAGAAATGATACCGTACGTGCAGGAATTTGTCGAATATGTGAAAGAACACCCCATGAATCGGTTCCTTATCACGCGTTTGGGGTGCGGGATAGCCGGTTTTACCGACGAGCAGGTGGCACCTCTGTTCTACGACTTGCGGGACGTGAAAAACGCTGTGTTCGCTTTGGAGTGGTGGCTTGTGTTTTGGGATATAGACATGAAACTTGGAAAGAAAGAGGAAGACCTGCCCGATCCGACATACGGTATCGACGAAGAGGAACTTGTACGGTTAAGCGGCATGTTCAGATACGAGATTGGTGCGGCTCAGCACAATTGCGTTCCCTACATAGGATTGCGATATATCGACGAGAAAGACAAATTTGGCTACACTAGTTTCGGACGATCTTTCTTTTTCCACAGTCCGTGGGAGTTCTACGTGTTTTCAAAAGACGAGAAGTACAAAGAGCGAAATGCCGACTATATCCTTTACGATGAGTTTCATGATGAATGCCCCAATTGTGGGTATGTGCGCAGAGTGCATTTCGCGGGGGTGAAGACACCATACAAAGACAAGCGTGGCGACTTCGTCTATACGGGCGACATCATCCGTGCACGTTTTCACGGTAGTTCGTATGTGTTGCCAGTTGGGGTGATACACGATGAATATGCACTTCTGTTTGACAATCACTGCATTCACTTATCAGAATGCACGATGTTCGACCGACTGGGGACGGTGTTCTATGGTTTGAACAAAGGGTTCGAGGACGAACGGTTGGTAAGGGAACGCAACTGGGCTTTCTTTAATAGTGTGTATGGTGCATTTGCAAACCCACCCACAAGCACGTTGGGAAAGGAGTTGAAAAAGGCCCGTCTGACACCCAATTACATTCATGATGATATCGAATATATCGTGTTGAATACGTTGGAAGCAGAATTCAATTGGAGACATTAATTATTAATCAAAAAACAAATCAATATGATTATCACAATTCAAAAGTTACTGGAAGCCCATGGGCTGGATCCAAAAGCAAAGATTAAACTGGTGCGTCACAAGGATGCACGTGAACGCCGTAAAGATGGACATCGCGATATTTGCGATATGTACCGATTCAATAAAACAGAATTCGAAGACTATCAAGCCATCCAATCTAAACCCCGTTTCCATAATGTGGATTATATTGTTAGTTTCATTGGCGAAAAAGGTTCTAAGTCTCGTTTTGTTGGGGTATATCATGTTGCTGGGGTAAAACTGATTGACGAGACAAAGAAGCGCTCATGTCCTGAAGACAAATATTTCTATATTTTGGAGGAGGTTCCAGGATTTGAGGAATTGAAAGAACGTGTTGTAATACGATGGAATAATGCCATAAAATGGGAACAATGGTACAGAAATGAGATGGAAGTAATTGAGATTAATCAAGGTTTCGAAGGCAAGCCATTTACCGATTATCTGGATTTCATTCTATCATTCGATGAGTTGTCGGAGTTGGTCAAGGAAGATAATGAAGAATGGAAGCGAATGCTTTCAAGTGTCTATGGAGTGTATGTTATCCGTGATACCAAGACAAACAAACTTTATATTGGATCCGCTTGCGGAAAGAATGGCGTATGGCAACGTTGGTCAGAATATGTGGAAACAGGGGGTCATGGAGGCAATAAGACGTTGCTGTCATTGGTTTCCAAAAATCCTAATTATTCCAAAAATTTTAATTTTTCTTTATTGATGATTTTATCAAAGAGCAAAACAAAAGAGGAAGTAATTGGTCAGGAACAATTGCTTAAGGACAAACTAGGTGCTGAATTATGTAATAATTAGTGATTATTCCTTCATCACCGAAACGCCAAGCCAACACCCTAAAGGTGCTGGCTTGGTTCGTTATCGTTACATTAGATCACCCACAAAAGGGGAACGTTCACGTAAGCCGAATGGAGAGAGGGCTTGCTCTTATCCCAAAGTGGGAAAACGAGCGATGAAATCGAGCACTACGGGAGCAAAAGGAGTAGGCGTGCTATCGGGCTGACAACTCGTCCAACAAGTAGTTGTATACATAGCCCGACGACTGGAAATAGAGTCCCGTCTTGGGGTCGCCCAGCTTCTCGAAGAGACGCGAGTTGTATACCTTGTCGAAAGCTTCCTGCATAGACAACCCACGCTCTTCCATCAGCCGGGAGATCATGTCCTTTACAATGTCGTCTTTCATGTTTTGGAATTCCACCTGCGATACGTTCATGTCTTCACGAGTTTGTCGATGGCACGCTGTGTGCAGAATGCGTACTGAAATGTGATACCTTTGATGTATTGGATACGATGCAGGAATTCATCGAAGGTTATATACCCTTGGCGATAGCGAGTAATCTGCGCACCGATGCGGTCGTTGGCAATGGGACCATACACGATGTCATAGTCGTGCAACGTGCGTCCCTGCGGATTGGTGCGATGGTCGTAGACGAAGTGCGCCCATTCCACGGAATACTCTTCAAAGCGATGATAGCGCAACTGCGACAAGCATCCTTCATCGAACTCATACACATTCACCACGGGCTCGGTATCGGCAAACTCGGCTTTGAATTGCGCCATCTCCATCGCTTGTTCATAGTCGGCTGAGAGGTAGAATGCCTTTCCGAAGTCCTTGTTCGGCTTGGACTTCAGAAGGTCAATCTTGTCAATGCTGACAATGGAGCCGTGGTAGAGTTGCATCATAGCGTGCCTCCTTTGCGTTGACAATAGGATTGCAGGGTCTGCAGGTTATCCTCCACCGAGAGGGTGTGCATGATATTGTAATGTTTCTCGCAAAGCGCCAACGCACCATACTGGCTGAGGTAGCGATAGGCCTGAATCTCGGACATATTGCTGTGTGTGGCAAACTCCGAAACCAGCAGGATGATATACTCTATCTTGTCTATGTCGGTGCGTGACATTGCCATCAATTTTTCTTGGATAACGTTGATAACGCGATATTATTATGTGCCTCCGTTTCGTTCGGGTTGATGCCCGTTGAGGGAAATGGCATGGGTCGTCATTTGTTACCTTAAACCTCCGCAAAAGGGGGCAATACGGGAGCAAAAGGAGTAGGGTTTTTACTTATCAATATTTACAATAGTGTATTTCTTCGTGCCGAGGCCGATTTTGGCGGCGTGGTCGATGGTGTGGGTGCCGTGCTGCTGGTCGATGCGCGAGAGGAGGTCGGTGGGGTCATTGGTGGCGGTTACCTTCTGCTGGTTGATGATATCGACGCAGGCCTGGTCGAGAGCCACAGGGTCGGTGGAGGCGAGGATGCCGTAGTCTTCCAACTTTACGGGGGCGGGATGGTCGACACAGTCACAGTCGATGCTCATGTTGTTCATCACGCTGATGTAGATGATGCCCTGCTTCTTCTGGAAGTAGTTGACCACTGCCTGTGCGGCGGAGGCCATGCTCTCGAGGAAGCCGTCCTGATCGCCTATGTACTCGGGTGTCCAGAGTTTGGCCATATCAAGTTTCTCCATCTTGCCGGCGGAGTGTATGTAGGCCTTGCCGTTCTGGCTGGCGCAGCCGATAGAGAGGTTCTTCAGCGCGCCACCGTAGCCGCCCATAGGGTGCCCCTTGAAGTGGTTGAGGGCAATCATGAAGTCGTAGTTGGCCATGTGGCCTCCCACGATGTCGTACTTGATATGACTTTGGTCTTTCACAGGAATGCGCATCTCGTCGTACTCATCCATGATGTCGACGGGAAAGAGATCAAGAAAGCCGTGACGACGGATCACTTCCCAGTGGTTGGCCGAGGTGTTGCGGTCGTCCTGCAGGTCGGCGGGGCCGCTGCTATAGGCGGTGTTGCACTCCACGATGGTGCCGTCGACCATCTGTACGAGGTCTTTGATAAGTTCGGGCTTGAGGTAGTTGGGGTTGCTGCCCTCGCCGGTGGAGATTTTTACCGCCACACGCCCCGTGGCCTCCACGCCCAGTGCCTTGTAGATGTTGACCAACCCTTCGGGGCTGATGTCCTTGGTCAGGTAAACGATGGCCTCGTCGTTGGCTTTAGCGGACGGGCCGTCCGCGCTCCCGGAATTGCAGCCGACGAGCATCGTCGCAGCTGCGAAAAGTATTAAAGCGAATCTCTTCATCTTGCTAGTTTAGTTCATTAGTCGGCTTTCGCCCCAGGTGTACTGTGGGTAGGCCTTCTTGAGGTCGTTGTAGGAATCCTTGACATCGCTGCCGCCGCTGGTGGCGAAGACGTTGAGCACCTTGCCGCTGAGGTTGTGTGCCTCAATGAAGGTATTGACGATGGTGGGGGCGGTGTACCACCATACGGGGAAACCAATCCATACGGTGTCGTAGTCGGCGATATTGTCGCACTTGCCTGCGATGGCGGGACGTGAGCTCTTGTCCCTCATCTCGATGGTAGAGCGCGAATTCTTGTCGCGCCAGTTGAGGTCGGCATCGGTGTAGGGCACTTCGGGGGCTATCTCGAAGAGGTCGGCGTTGAGTTCCTTGGCCAGACGTTCGGCGGCGGCGCGGGTGTTGCCCGTGGCCGAGAAATAGGTCACTAATGTTTTCTTCATGGTATGGGTGTTTTGTTGTTTTTCGGTTTTGTTCTGTGCGCAGGCGCCCATGCTGAAGAGCAGGGTAGCCGTGCAGATGATGGTCATAATGCGTTTCATAATATATATTGTTTTACATACTTTCTTTCAGTATCTCCAACACTTCGTCGCGGGTGAGGGTGCGGTAGCCAACAGGGAGAATGAGCACAGCGTCGGCCACCTGCTGCAGGTTTTCCTCGGTGACGCCGAGCTCGCGGCTGTGCATCACCACGCCTATCTCCTTCATCCATTGCTCCAGACAGGCGAGACCTTCTGTGGCCATCTGCTCGTCGCTCTTGCGTTCGGCCTGCCGGGCGGCGTTGTTTCCGTCGGGTTGCGTCATTTCGCGACGCACGCCCCACACGTTCTCCGCAAAGCGCACGAACTGGTGCAGCCCGTCGTGCATCACATGGCGGTAGTACGGCAGCGACACCGATGCCAGCGTCATGCCGTGGGTGGCGTCGGTCACCAGGCCGATGGCGTGGCCTATCTGGTGCACCTCCCAGTCGCCTCCCTTGCCGCATTTGAGTAGGGTGTTCAGCGCCCAGGTGGCTGTCCACATGATGTTGGCGCGGGCCTCGTAGTCTTGTGGGTTGCGGGCGGCGATGCGGCTGCTGTGGATGAGCGATCGCATGAGCCCCTCGTTGATGTAGTCGGTGGTGCAGTCGGCCGTGCCGGCGAAATACTGTTCCATCAGATGGCTCATGATGTCGAAAAATCCCGCCACCATCTGGTATTGCGGCACCGTCATGGTGAAGCGTGGATTGAGTATGGCAAAACGCGGATAGAGGTCGGGACCGAACACTTTGCCCCGTTTGAAGCCCTCCTTGCGGTTGGTGATAACGCTGCCGCCGTTCATCTCGCTGCCGGTGCCCACCATGGTGAGCACGGCGCCGATGGGCACGGTCGGGCATGAGGGTGTGCCCTGGTTTACCCAATATTTCTCCCAGGCGTCGTCCTCGCAGTAGGCCGATGCGCTCACCGCCTTGGCGTAGTCGATGGTGGATCCGCCGCCGACGGCGAGGATGAGGTCCACCTTGTTGTCGCGCACCCGGCGGCAGCCCTCCAGCACCTTCTCGTAGGTGGGATTGGGCATTACGCCTGCGTCTTCGACCACCGTCTTGCCCGCTTCGCGCAGGGCGGCAGCGACGGCATCGTAGATACCGTTGCGTTTGATGCTGCCGCCCCCGTAGGAGAGCATCACCGTAGGTCCGTATTTGTTCAATTCCTCGGTCAGGTGGCCGATGGCGTCCTCGCCAAAATACAGCTTGGTGGGGTTGTTGTAGGTGAAATTGCCTTGCATATTCTCTTGTTTTTTTGTTGTCTTTGAAGAGTAGTTGGTTGTTTTCTACAAGTGTCCGATTGTCTGAAGGATTTATGAGATAAAGTCCACATAGTCATCCGGAGAAATGACCTTGAAACCGCACTCTGGATAATTGTCGGCAAAGGGTTTGGGCAGCTTGGCTTTTGCCTTCCCCCATTTGAACTCGAAGGCCGCCAGACGACCGTCCATCTCTTCCACAAGGTCTATCTCCTGCTGCTGCATGGTGCGCCAAAAATACATCTGGGCATAGCTCTGACGGTAAGCGTTGCGCTTCATACGTTCGCTGACCATCAGGTTTTCCCACAGCGCCCCCGCGTCGTTGCGTTGCTCCAATGGGGCAAAGTTCGAGATAAGGGCATTTCGAATGCCGTTGTCGTAGAAATAGATTTTGCGGCCGCGTTTTATCTCTGTCCTTAGATTGCGACTATAGGCGCGCAGACGGAACACAACATAGCATTTCTCCAGCAGGTCGATGTAGCTTTCCACCGTTTCTTTGTCGATGCCAACGAGTCGCGACAGTTCGTTGTATGACACCTCGTTGCCAAGCTGTAACGCTAAGGCCTGCACCAGTTTCTGCAGCACATCGGGTTTCTTAACGCCCCGATATTCCAGCAAGTCGCGGTAAAGGTAGTTGTTGGCAAGATTTGTTAGTGTGCGCCGTGCATCGGCCGGGTGGGTAATCACACGTGGGTACATGCCATAAACGAGCCGTTGTTTCAAAAGCCGGTGTTCCCCTCGTTGCGAGGTGTCCTGTATCAGTTCGTGAAGCGACAGCGGGAACAGCTGGTATTCGAGCAGCCGCCCTGTGGCAGGTTCGTTGATTTCGTTGGCGAGGGAAAAAGAGGCCGATCCCGTCACAAGCACCTGTGTGTTCAGTTTCATGTCGGCAATCAGTTTCAACGTCAGACCGATATTCTTCACACGTTGCGCCTCGTCGATGATGACAATCCGATGCCCCTCAATCAGTTGCCGCAATTCTGTGGAAGTCTTGTTCTCGATGCTCATTCGGTCGTCAGAATCGTCGCAGTTCAGCTTCAGAACCCCCGTTTCGTTTTCCGTGATACTGTCAAGCAAGGTAGTTTTCCCCACTTGCCGGGCTCCCATCACGACTATGACATATCCGCTACCAAAGTCATTCTTAATAAGTTGTCCGATATCTCGTTGTATCATGATTGTATCGTTTTCAGAGTGCAAAAATACAAAATATTTCCGAATAATCGCCAAATTATATATGAATTTCTCGGTTTAAACCGCCAAATTATATATAAATTTCTCGGTTTGAATCGCCAAATTACATATAGATTTCTCGATTTGCCCCCCTCAAGTGTATGGTAGTTTCCCCCAATGGCCATTTCCGCCGAATCAGCGTTTTTTTTTCTTCTGTCAGGTTGTGCATCATGTGGGAGGAATTTTTCATGCTATTTTGTGCTTGGGTTAAGTCAGAGTAAAGTTAGAGTTAGGTTAGACTTAGGTTAGAGTTAGAAATTTTTTTCCAGGCGTTGTAGTCGCGGTCTGGGGCAACCATCGTCTGAAAGTACACCACGGCATTGTGCGTCAGCTGTTTTTACTATTCTCGCTCGCGACAAACGATGATGCAAAGATACAACGCCCCCATTGCGGTCTACGAATGTTTGCGAAAAAAATTTGAGCGTCGCTGCGCCTTTGCAACAACTCGCTCCTCAATGGTCGCGTTGCGCGTTGCAGTTCAAAAATACGGTAGCCAAAAGTCAAGAATACCTTTTGCGGGTTTTCGTTGATTAATGTAAGCTCTTCTCTTTATCGCAGTATCTCTTTCCCGGAAAGAAGCGGGGAACTTTCCGGCAGTACCGTTGGTATTCGGGGTACTTGCTGCCGCTGATTTCCTCAGCCAGCGACGAACTGCCCTGGAACAACACCACGAGCAACAGCGCCCCTATCATGCTCCAATTGGCGATACCCGCACCAGCGCCGATGCTGAATAGGTAGAAGCTCACCCAGATGGCCTGCTCGGCGAAGTAATTGGGATGGCGGCTGCGCCCCCAGAGCCCTGTGGTGTTGAAACCTTTGTTGTAGGGTGCGGGCAGTTCCTCCAGCCGTTTGCCTTCGCCAATCATAGTCCATTTGTGGGTTTGGAAACGCCATTGCTGCTCGTCGGCGACGGTCTCCCAGACGATGAATCCCAGCATCAGCACGGCAGCCACCGCGTCTATCGCTCCGAAGGGTGCGTCCGAACGCATGGCCACCAGTGCCGGCAAGGTGGTCATCAGCACCAGCGCGTTCTGGTAGATAGAGATGAATCCGAGGTCGAACAGCATCCACGCCCATCGTTTCCTGAAGGCAGGACCAGAACGGACGACAGCCCAGCGGTAGTCCTCTGTCCCCTCCCAAAACTTGAGCCGATAGGCACCTTTGCGGGCAAAGTTGATAGTGAGTCGCACGCCCCACAGCGTGGCCAGCACGGCCATCACCACCAGGCGGACACTCATGCCGCCCTTGGCAGCCGTCACCCAGGTGTAGGCGATGGGCAGCAAGCTCCACAGCTTGTCCATCTGGCTGTTGTTGCCGGTGGCCTCGCCCACCACGAAGCAGAACGCTGCGCTGCACGCCGCGATGATGCCCAGCGTCCGCAGTACCTCCAGCTGCGCACCATCTAGTTCTGGCCCCACGGTAAAGTACAGAATCGGGCATACTATGACAGACAACGCCAGTAGCGTAGCCATCAAAGGAATATTCATCTTGTTCATAGGTATACGGTGTTGATTATTTGGAGACTTGGTATCCTGTGGCGGCCAGCAGGATGCCTATTACGACACTTCCGGCCACATATAGCGCAAAACCAGTCCAGTTGCCCGCTTGCATCATCTGCAGGGACTCCTTCGAGAAGGAAGAAAAGGTAGTGAACCCTCCGCAGAAACCAACGCTAAGTAATAGCATCATTTGCTGCGAGGCACATGAACATCGGCTGGAGAAGCCACCGATCAAGCCAATCAGCAGACATCCCAGCAAGTTGACAATGAATGTCGCCCACGGAAATCCGCCGGAGTGTTTTATTATCAACGAAACGGCATATCGCAACGCTCCGCCGGCAAAACTACCCGTTCCCACCAAGATGATGTTTCGTAGCATATTCATGGGTTTTCTGGTATGTTTTCAATGCTGGTTGTCTCGTTGTTCTGCACTTGCTTTTCCACGCGGTGGCATTTTTCCATCTATAACGTATCTGACTGGAAAATGTTGTATTCCCATCGGCCATAAAAAAGGACTGCCCGCATATAGCGAGCAATCCCAACCATAACCAAATAAATATGAAAAACTATTATTTTCTCAAATTGAGTTTCTTGATGATGGCACGATATCTTTCGATGTCGACATCTTTCAAGTAGTCCAGCATACGGCGACGCTTACCTACGAGGCCTACCAGCGCGCGCTCGGTCACTTGGTCTTTTTTGTTTGATTTCATCAGCTCGGTAAGATGCTGGATTCTGTAGGTGAACAGGGCAATCTGTGCCTCGGCGGAGCCGGTATCCTGAGCATTCTTGCCATACTGGGCGGCAATTTCTGCTTTCTTTTCCTTTGTAAGATACATATTGTTCGTTAAAGTTTTTTGTTCGTTGGTTTGTGTTTCGATGTTCCTTGGTCGGAAATCGGTTGCAAAAATACTATTTTTTTCGATAATGGGGACATCTGTTGCGAAAAAATCTCTCTTTTTCATCCAAAATATGCGCTTACATGCACTTATGTGTAGTTAAAAATACTTAAACGCGTCAAGAACGAGTGCCAAAATGGTGGGTTTAGTCTCCGGTTTTTCGCAATTTTGTCTGTCTCAGGCGTTCCCGTTCATGTGCGGCATGGGGGCGCATCATGTTGCGAAAACGTAACAAAAACTTAACAGCCGTTGCGGTTGGAGTATCTTCGGTTTGACTATTTTTGCACCCAGATGGCACAGGCGCTACTTCTGTGCAACCGACTGATAAAGTAAACAATACAACAATGACATTTGGACAGATACTATTGATTATAGTTAATTTTGCCGGTGCGCTGGCGGTATTCCTCTTCGGCATGAAGCTCATGAGCGAGGGTTTGCAGAAGGTGGCGGGCAACCGTATGCGCAATATCCTGGGGCATATCACCAACAGCCCAGCCAGCGGCATCCTCACCGGCACGGCGGTGACTGCCGCTATCCAGTCGTCGTCGGCAACGACGGTCATGGTGGTGGGCTTCGTCAATGCCGGCCTGCTCTCGCTGGCGGGAGCCATAGCGGTCATCATGGGCGCTAATATCGGCACCACGGTGACGGCGTGGATTATCTATCTCTTCGGTTTGGGTACGGGCGATGGTATTTTTAGTCTCCCGATGCTTTGCGGCGCTATTGCGCTGGGGTTCATGTTTGCCAAGACGGACAAACTCAAGTCTATCGGTGAGTTCTTTGTGGGTCTTGCGTTGCTTCTGGTGGGCATGGAGTACCTGCAGCAGGCCATGCCCGACTTGCAGCAATATCCCCGTTTTCTGGAGTTCCTCGGCCGGTTGAGCGACTTCGGCTTCTGGTCCATACTCATCTTCATTGTCGTCGGCACTTTGCTCACTTGTCTGGTGCAGGCCAGTGCCGCCATGATGGCCATCACGCTGGTGATGTGTTACAACGGATGGATAGGGTTTGATATGGCTGTGGCCCTCGTCATGGGGCAGAACATCGGTACCACCATCACGGCCAATCTCGCCGCCATCGTCTCCAACGCCATGGGCAAGCGTGCCGCACGGGCTCACCTGGTGTTCAACGTGGTGGGCGTGCTGATCACGCTCATCGTCTTCCGTCCGGTGATGGCTGTTATCGCCGAAGCCACCACGGGCATGTGTGCCGACCCCTATCTCTTGCCGACGGATGCCGGCTACAATCCCACAGCCATTCCGTTGGCCCTGTGTTTCTTCCATACGTTCTTCAACGTCGTCAACACGCTGATACTCGCCTGGTTCATCCCAGCTATCGTCAGGGTGGTCAACTGGATGGTCAAGCCCGCCGAGGAAGAGGGCGAAGACGAATTCCGCCTCACCTATATCGGCAGCGGCTTCCTCAACACGGCCGAGCTCAATATGCAGGCTGCCCAGAAGGAGATTGAGAACTTCTCCAAGCGTGTGCTTCGCATGTACACGTTCCTTCCCGGATTGCGCACGGCCAAGGACGACGCTGAGTTCGAAGAGCGTGTGGAACGCATTGCCAAGTACGAAGGCATCACCGACCGTATGGAGATGGAAATATCCCAGTTCCTCACCAAGATAGCCACAGGCGACCTTTCCAAGGAGGGCTCCCAACGCATCAGCTCCATGCTCCGTATTGTGGACAACCTGGAGAGCATCGGCGACGCCATCTACCAGATAGCTATGCAGCGCAAGAACAAGCGTGAGACGGCTGTTCATTTCGACCAGGGGATGAACGACAACCTGAGCCACATGAACGACCTTGTGCAGCATTCGCTCGATGTGATGGACGCCAACCTTCATACCGACTACAGCCACATCGACCTTGATGCCGCCTACGCTGCTGAGCACGACATCAACAATTACCGCGATACGTTGCGTGCCCGCCATCTCGACGCCCTGAAACTTGGCGTCTACGACTTCGCCATCGGCAATGCCTACAGCGGCATCTACGCCCTCTATGAGAAGCTGGGCGACTACGTGATCAACGTCAGCGAGGCCATCGACAGCAGCCGCAAGAACACCGAGGATGTTTGACACCCACCGGTGGAATGGTCCGTTTTACCGCCACCTCCCGAAAATGGGACTTCAGGTGAAGTGTCCGTGGACACATCAGCTGAAGAGTCCCCGAACACTTCACCTGAAGACCCTTTTCAGGCCCCTCCGGTTTTGCCCGGGGGCGCGGCGCTATGGCCTTGCAGGTCGCAGCCAGCGTACCCTCCTATCGGCTGCGGTCGATTTTGCAACCGACTATAGCCGATTTGTAAACCGACTATAGTCGATGCAAAAAACGACCTTGGAAGAAAATGGTGTCGACGACCTTCGTTTTTCTTGTGTGATATTCCTTTTTTTTGTACCTTTGCCCCGTCAATTCGAAATGTATGTATGCTCGACAACTTTATAACAACTTGATTTTTACTATTATATCTTTCATAAAAGAGCCCCGCAGTCGCCAGGGAGAGTCTCTTTTTCATAATTATTTGTCAATGGTTTGTACTTGCCACTGGATGGAGTGGCGGGGCGGTTTGTTTTTGCAGATTATCAATAATTAATACCTAATCATATGAAACGTACATTTACATTTCTGATGTTTTTGTTGCTGACTCTTGGCGCGATGGCCTTGCCGGTTGACAGCCGGCGTGCACTCCAAACGGCAACGACTTTTTGGCGTGCACAAGGATTGCAGGGCGCTCTCACGGAGCGACCGACGGAGTTCGCACATCTGCATCTCTTTGTAGGCGAGAAGGGCGGATTTGTGATTGTCAGCGCCGACGATGTAGCGCGTCCTGTGCTCGGCTGGAGCGCCTATGCATCGGTCGGCGACACATTGCACTCATCCATACGCAACTGGCTGTTGGGTTACGACAACCAGATTGAAATGGCGGCGTTGACCGGGCATTCGTCTGGCAGACGGTGGGATGCCTCCGACACGCTGGTTTCCACCGTCGGACCGCTGATGACCACCACCTGGAACCAGATACCCTTCTACAACACCCTCTGTCCTGTTGACAGCAGCAGCCAGAATGCCCACGTCCTCACCGGATGCGTAGCCACCGCCACAGCGCAGGTGATGAAGTATTGGAACCATCCCGTCACCGGCCGTGGCAGTCACACATATAGCAGCAGTTATGGCACAGAGACGGCACACTTTGACTCTACCACCTACGCGTGGAGCCAGATGCCAAACGCCCTGACCTCCTCCAGCACCCCCGCTCAGGTGGCGGCAGTGGCGCAGCTGATGTACCATGTGGGCGTAGCCGTCGAAATGGGGTATGGCGCTAACATGAGTAGTGCTTACGATGTCTCGGGTGGAAAGACGTATGCCTGTTCGGAGCACGCATTGAAGCAGTATTTCCGTTATGCCAACACGGTGCGCAGCATTTCACGGGGTAGCTACAGTCAGCAGGAATGGTTCGACGTCATACGGCACGAGATAGACTCGCTGCGTCCAGTGCTTTACGATGGTTCTGGCGTCTCCGTAGCGCATGCCTTTGTATGCGACGGATACGATGGCCAGCAGCGGCTCCACATCAACTGGGGTTGGGGCGGCTATTGTGACGGCTATTTCTACAGCGACGCTCTCGACCCGGAAGGCAGTGGCGCCGGCGGCAATGTCGAAAACAGTTATACCATGGGGCAATCTGCCATCATTGGCATTGAGCCCGACAGCAGCGTCGCGGCATCGCAGTATACCGTGACACTTGCGGCCACACAGGGCGGCACGGTGAGCGGTGCAGGTATCTATAATGCAGGTGACATGGTCACCTTTACGGCCACTCCTGCAAGTGGCTATCGTTTTGACCACTGGAGCGACGGCGTGGGCTGGAATCCCCGTGCGCTGCCTCTGTATGGCAATATGAACCTCACAGCCACTTTTGTCCGTGCCGATGCCACCGACACATTGCAGTGGGACAACGGCGCGTGGGTGAATTCCTATTATACCAATCCATCGTGGTTTGGCAACCGTCTGCTACCTATCTCGCGCACTGCAACCTTTGCCGACAGTTTGCTGGCGGGTCGCCGACAACTGACGGCTGTGATGTACTTTACTATCGACACTGGCATGCACACCGTGGAGGTCTACTACGGCGACAGCACCTACAGCAAGACATCCCGTGCCTTGTATCCGGGATTTTGGAACACGATGTACTTGGACGACACCATACTTTTGGATACCAACCATAGTATGTCGGTCTCAGTTACTTGGCCTGTGCATGCGCCGGTGATGGCCTCCAACGTGTTCCCCATCCGAGCTATTACTGACGGCATGTTCCGTCCGCACATCTTGACGGTGATAGGTGGTACAGGCAGCGGTGTCTACCCGACCGACACTACCGTGGTCATCACCGCTGTGCCGCCCGACAGCGGCTATGTGTTTCTCAGCTGGAGCGACGGTGTCACGGCCAATCCGCGCACGGTGCGGCTGACGTCGGACAGCACCTTCACAGCCGTCTTCCGCACACCCGATATGTTCTATCTCAATGTGGTGGCCAACGATACCTCGCTGGGTTATGTGACCAACGTCAGCGGCTGGTACATCAACAACGATTATAATGTGCTATGGCGTATAGGCGAAGTATTGTACGGGGATCCTTGGATTGTGGCCCACCCGTATGCTCACGCTCGCGTAGACCACTGGGATGTTCCACAGATATGCATCGACTCCGGTGCTTTTGACCGCTACAGCCGTGCCGATTTGTTGTCGGTGGGGCGGACGGGGTTCCTGCATGACACCGTTACGCTGACGGCGGTCTTTGTGCCTGTCAACAGCAATGACACCTTGCACTACGATGATAGGAGTCTCAATAGCTATAAGCGTCTCTCGGATACGAGCACTTACTACCGCTGGGGGGTCAAGTACGACACCGCTGCGTTGGCGGGTTGTACTGTGGTGTCGGCTGTCGAGGCCTACTTCATGCCAGTGGTCGGCGCCAACAATATGTCTGCGTGTCAGTACACCATACAGGTGTGTCAGGGTGGCAACGACAGTCCATCGAACATCTTGCGCAGCGAGACTTTGTCGGTCACCGCATCTGGTTGGCGCACAGTTAATTTCTCTACCCCTGTCGCCATCTCGTCATCGCAACCTCTTTGGATTGTCATCAGCTGCCGCCACACCACGGCATACCCGCACATGACACCATTGACCAGTGGCGACTATTGCGGTAATCCCAATGGCAACTATGTGTGGACATCGCAATATGGATGGTCGCACTTCAACGAATCCTATGGCGACAATGGATGGGAATTTGACCCCAGCAACGACTGGACTTTTACCACGTGGCTTATCCACGCCATCACCACCGTGCCGCCTACGCCGGAGTACACCATCACCGTGGTTTCCAACAATCCCACCATGGGTACCGTTCAAGGTGGAGGCACCTTCGAAGAGGGAACTCAAACGACCATCAGCGCCATCCCCAACACAGGATACCACTTCATCCGCTGGCAGGACGGCAACACCGCCAATCCGCGTACCATCACGGTGACCGCCGACCGCACCTATACCGCCTATTTCGAGGCCGACGCATATACCATTACGGTGGTCTCCGACAACATCACTATGGGTACTGTTGAAGGTGGCGGCTCCTTTGCCCCTGGCACCAGGACAACCATCCGCGCTGTCCCCAACGAAGGTATACGCTTCACTCGCTGGCAAGACGGCAACACTGCCAATCCACGTACCATTACCGTGACCGGGGACTGTACCTACACTGCCTATTTCGAGCCCGACGTATATGTCATCACGGTGATTTCCGCCAATCGCTCCATGGGCTCCGTCGAGGGTGGCGGTTCCTATGTATATGGCCGCCAGATTAACATCCGCGCTATTCCCAACGAGGGTTTCATCTTCACTTCCTGGCAGGATGGCAACTCCGACAATCCACGGACCATCACCGTGTACGGGAACAGTACTTACACTGCCTATTTCGAGCCCGCCCCCGAGGAGGGTATCGACCACATCGGCTATGACGGTATCAGCGTCTACACGCGTGACGGACGCCTCGTGGTTGAGGGAACGACTGATGAAGTGAGGGTGTTCGACGTCATGGGGCGTCGCATTCGCCGATTTGTTGCCGGCTCGACCGACGGCGAATCCCTGCCCATCGGTGTCTATATGGTTCAGGTCGGCAACCGCCCGGCACGGAAAATTGTAATCCTCCAATGATGAATGCTTATCGAAGGGAATGTTGTCCCTAAGAGGGTAACCTCATTTCCAAGAGGAAATATTATATAGAAGAATCAAAGCGGTTTCCAAAATCGACTGCAGTCAGTTTGCCTATCGACTGCAGTCGATTTTGCAACCGACTATAGTCGATTTGCAAACTGACTATAGTCGATACAAAAACTGCCTTCATGAAAACGGGGCATCGGTCGCCTTTTGTCGGCATCTCCTTTTTTTGTATCTTTGCATCCGTTAAAAAGAGTGGGATACGATTAGAAAACATACTTTATAACGTGGTTGTGAGTTTTCTAAACAAAAACGCTATGCTCGCATACCAGGGGAAATCCCGCAAAGACAGGATGGTCGGTAAAACGATATCCATAGGAAAAACAGAACACAAACAGATTGTATGAGACCGGCGATTATTTTTTCACTACTGCTGCTTATGGCATTGCCTATGTCGGCGCAGCATGATTTGGGGCCTCTGCCTGATATGGCGGTGAGCGACACTTCGGCAAAGCACCCTAACAACACCCGTATCTCGGCTGCTGCCGCTATGTTGCGGTCGGAGCTGGACAGGATGGGGCGCGATGTGAGGAAGGGCGACATCCGGCTTATTGAGCGCTACGCGTTGCAAAGAAAATGCGGCAGGTATTATGTGCAGGCCTACGTCACGCTGGCTGACGGCCGCACGGAGCATGCGCTGAAGCCCTACCGCATCAAAACGGGAGCGCGGCAGGGAGCGACAGTCACCGCACTTATTCCAACACGGCGGCTGGCAGCATTGATTGATTCGGGAGTGGCATCGGAAATTGATGTCTCCTTCCCGCTGAAAATAAAATAGTAAAACGTCAAAAACAGATAAACCATGCGTAGAATCATTATTCTCTTTGCGGTAATGTTGCTGGCTTCAACCAGCGTTCATGCGCAAGAACTCCAAATTCCGGAAATGCAAGTTGCACCTGCCGGTACAGGTATCTCGGCTCAAGGGCTGAGCAGCACCAGCGCTTTTTTGTTGGCCGAACTCACTTTGCGCCACACAGACACTAAGACACTTTGCGAACGCTACCGCTTGGTGGGCGAAGGCGATGCCATAAGTGTAAACGCATTTGTGCAGTTGAAGAGTGGTGTTGATATTCGTCAGCTGGAATCCTATGAGGTCACGGTCAAGGGCTGTGTTGGAAACACGCTCTCCATACTTGTCCCCCTTGCCCGCTATGCGGACTTGGCTACGTCAGGACTGTGTGAGTTGATTGACATCGGGTCACCGGAGCATCTGGTCATTAATCAGGCGCGTGCCTCCAATAGAATCAATACCCTCTACAACGGCTCCGGTGTTGACCGTCGCTACAATGGCAGTGGCGTAGTGGTGGGTGTCGTGGACAACGGCTTCGAGTATGGCCATCCGGCATTCTACGACAGCACCGGCACCACATTGCGAGTGAAACGGGTCTGGAACCAGAAAGCCACGAGTGGCACTCCTCCGACGGGATACACTTACGGCGCTGAATATACCACCACGTCGAGCATCTTGGCTGCACAGACAGATATCGCCACTATGAGTCACGGTACCCATGTGACGGGTATCGCTGCCGGATGTGGTGGCAATAATGCTACCGGAGCGACTTACCGCGGTGTGGCGCCGGCAGCCGACATTGTGCTGGTCACCACCACCTTGGCGTCGTCGGCTACTTTTGACGGCATAAAGTATATCGTTGATTATGCCCAATCGGTAGGCAAACCTTGCGTCATCAACCTCAGTCTCGGCAGCCATGTGGGTCCCCACGACGGAACATCGACGTTTGACCGTCTCTGCGACACAATGCTCTCTACCAGACGGGGTGTCGTCCTGGTGGGCGCCGCTGGTAATGAAGGCGAGGACAGTCTGCATATCAGCAAGACGTTTACCGCTACTGATACCAATCTGTATACGATGCTCGACTTCGAGGGGTCACAGGCAGGAAGCGGTATCATAGATATTTGGGGAGCCCCTGGCAAGAGATTCATGGCTGGTGTGGGCATTGTTGACGGAAACGGCCGATTTGTGTCGACCACCTACCTCTATTACTCTCATACCTCATCCTCCTCTACGACGAATCTGAGCGGCGCGGTGGACATTACCATATACCAGAGTGGCCCCAGTAGCTACAACAACCGTCAGAGCGTCTCGTTCGTCATAGACGCCACTGCTCTTCCTTCGGGCTATCGCACGGTGGTGATTGTCAGAGGTAGCGAACCGCAAGTCCTTCACATGTGGGGCGAAGGTTGCACCTTCATTAACGGCGGCTATAGTAGTGTTACGGCCGGCAATACCGATTACACCGTCGGTGAGACAGGCGGAACAGGCAATTCGATGCTCACGGTGGGCTCCTATGTCACCCGTAATACTTGGCAAGCTCTCAACGGTACCATACCTAACACGAGAACCGTTATCGGCACCCTTTCCTATTTCTCATCGCATGGCCCCACGCTTGACGGACGAGTGAAACCCGATGTGGTGGCTCCTGGCGAGTGGATTGTCGCCCCCATCAACCGCTTCAATACTAGCTACACGGGATCTGTATATGCTGTGGCCCGCACCTCCTTTAACGGCAACACCGAATATTACGGGGCTATGCAGGGTACCTCTATGGCTACGCCTTTCGTCACGGGTGTGGTGGCTTTATGGTTGCAAAACAACAACAATCTGAGCTATGCCGATGCCAAGCGCATCGCTCACAATACTGCCCTCAGCGACAGTCACACTGGCACGATTCCCTCTACAGGCAGCAACCTCTACGGCTGGGGCAAAATCAATGCCATCGGAAACATTCCCTATACGCCAACCGCGGTGTACAACGTCAATGTCACGGTGAACAAGAGCAGCTATGGAAGTGTCAACAACGTGAACGGTAGCCACAATGAAGGGGATGCGCTCACCCTCACGGCTACAGCCACTTCCGGTCACCACTTCCTCTATTGGTCAGACGACCATAGCTCGGCCAACCCGCGCACCCTTATCGTGACTTCCGACACCACGTTCACGGCGGTGTTTGCCGTCGACGACAGAGGTACGCTCAATAGCTCGTGTGTCGTCGGCACTACAACCTATGAGACGCACTTTGATGAAGACAACGATTGCTGGATACTGCAAGACATGAACAACGACGGAGCCACCTGGCGCTTCACCTACGACTATGGCGTTGACCAGACCATCTGTGCTGCTGTCGTGGGGGCGAGAAACAGCAACGAGTATCTCGCATCGCCTTTTATCCAGCAGGCGGGAAGGTATACTGTTACATGGAAGGCCCGTGGTTTCCAGAGTGGCACACCAGAGGTATACGGTTTGTATGCCTACGACGGTGACGATAACCCCTGTATTTTCTCCGAGACGCTTAACAACATAAACTATGTCTCTCGTTCGGCAAACTTCGTCGTTCGCTCGGGAGAACCTATGCGGATGCTTTTTGTCTACACAAGCGACAATAAATCGGGCATGCTGCTTGACGATGTCTGTATCACCCGCACAGGAGATGCTGGCATCGACGATATGTCGGATGACGGTATCAGCGTCTACACGCGCGACGGACGCCTCGTGGTTGAGGGAACGACTGATGAAGTGCGGGTGTTCGATGTCATGGGGCGTCGCATTCGCCGATTTGTTGCCGGCTCGACCGACGGCGAATCCCTGCCCATCGGTGTCTACATGGTTCAGGTCGGCAGCCGCCCGGCACGGAAAGTTGTGGTCCTCCAGTGATGAAGGGCTATATATCGAACGCCAGCCAAATTTATGGGATACACATGGCAATTCGTGTTCAGCGTTCACATGAATTGCCATGTAATTGACTATGAATTAATTTGCCTCAACAGAGCCCCTGATTCGCGAATCCCCATCTGCCTGCCAGAAGACCCCTGAACTATCCCCACGGCAACGCGGGAAAATATGAACATATGTTCGTGAGCCGATGAACATAGGTTCGTTGGCCAATGAACATATGTTCGTAGCCCGATGAACCTATGTTCATTTTTAACTTTTTTTACGATGACTTCCGGGTGCCATACAGTAACCTTGATATTCGGGTGATATTCGGCACCCGGACGGCAGCAGTTTCGCAAGTGTTTGGCAAGGGGTAGGCATAGAGATGCCATAGAGATGCCATACTGATGCCATACTTTAGAGTATGGCTACACTATGGCTACAGTATGGGTAGAGTATGGGTAGGGTATGCCTACCCCTTGCCAATGCCTTGGTAAAACGAACGAAAGAGCGTAACAAATAATTACATGGGTAAT
>JAEEGG010006619.1_pt1 | contig 27116 bp, 27 predicted proteins | sample 9134161 | NCBI WGS metagenome assembly JAEEGG01 (sample SAMN16246543, study PRJNA631951) | gut metagenome | biome: gut microbiome; feature: rumen; material: CR-attached | host: Bos | place: Iran: Karaj | collected 2018-10 | reverse complement strand
CATACCACATCTCCGACTTGCCCATCTTCCCATGCTTAAGCATCGCCATCTCATCATTGGGATGCACCTGGATACTCAGATCCTTTTGGGCATCGATAAACTTCACCAACAAGGGCAACTGGCCATGGTATTTCTCATTTACCATCTTTCCAAGGATGGCTTCGGGCAGTCCATGGATCACCGACACCAAATCCCTACCCTGCCACGCACCGTTACTGATAATGCTCTTACTAGTGGGTACGGCACTCACCTCCCAACTCTCCCCAATCGGTTCGTCGGAAGGTTCCAACCCCTTGTAGGGCCGAAGCTGTCCACCACCCCACACCACAGTATGTAGGTTCGGCTCAAACAGCAGCGGATAAAGCAATGTCTGTTCGTTCATTTGCAAAGTGATATCGTACTTTCTGGATCATAGGCCCGGTCCTTCGCCTCAAAGATAGTAGTACCATCCTCATGGGGGATAAAGGTATGATACACATTACGAGGCACCTGAACAGCCATACAATCGCTACCAGCCCTCAGCGTCACGCGCGCCGTCTCTTTCCCGGTTTCATCATAAGTCACCTCGTCCCCACTCCCTCGCAATACGATGAGTGTCTCTGATGATGCCGTATGTCGGTGAATCGGAATCACTGTATCCGTCATCATTACGTTCAGCATACGTTGAGAACTGTCCCGCCAATCGGGCTCCTCATCCATCGCCTGCGTCCGCAGATCATGACTCATCCGACGCCGAGGCGAAGCCTTTGCCTCCTCTTCTATCGCATTGAACAACCTATTATCCAGTATTTTCATTCTTTATCTCCTCACTAACTCATACATTTTATAGATATACCGCAAACTCAACAAAAATACATTCGAGTATATACCATTTGCTTTCATCGCTCTCAGATGATCCTTCATGATCTGAGTCCTACTGGAAAGTCCGGCAGTAGATGCACCACCCGTTCGCATAGTCACAAAGTCTTTGGGGATGTACTTAGTCTTAATGTTTCCTACATAGATGATACGCAAGAGATTCTCAAAATCCGCCGCCACCTTATACGACGTATCAAAGGCCCTGTATTTTTGCCCTCTTACAATAGAAAGACGGATGGGCAGGCATCAAACCAAAACGCAAGAATGAGCGTCGAAATACTGCCGAGGAATAATGACGAGCACTCATTGTCAGGTCATCATTGTTTTTGTACATCCTTTCTTATTACTCGATAGTCCAACAAAGGAATCCGGCATGATTATACTATCCTTAATCATGAGAATTTCGATTTGCATACCTTATGGGCTAATTTTTCAATAGTATTAAGGATCATATCTTTATTAAATCTCGTCTCCAAGAGTTTCTTTGATGACATTTTTATCATTTGTTTGTCATGCTCTGACAAATCTAACATTTCCCGGAATCCTCTTGATATGTCATCAATATCAAGGGGATCACAACATATACCAAGCTCATTTTCTTCAATAATTTCCCGACCAGCTCCTCTTATAATCCCAAGAATAGGCTTTCCTGACTTCAAGTAAGATTGAAGTTTAAATGGTTCTGTCTTATCAATGCCAGAATTGGGCGTCAGTGGCAATACAAGAAAATTACAAACATCCAAAACATCTCCTACCTCATTATAAGGTACTCTGCCATGAAATATCACATTCTTACAACCAAGCTCCTCTGCAACAGATTTTTCATGTTCTAATGTAGACCCATCACCAACAATATTTAATACTGCATTATCAATATTTGCCTTTGCAAACCCCATTATAGTATTCCCCATGTTCTGGGCTTTTGAAACATTTCCTGTAAATACAAAGTTTATTTTTGACTTATCAAACACCAATGATGTTGTTTTTCTTTCTGCCGGGATTTGCCAATTCGGCGCATAAAATATATCCGCGTCAGGAATATATTGATGGATTGTATCTGTAAATCGCCTACTACTCACCATGACTGCATCTGCATTTCCATATACTTGTTTGATGATATAATTAACAGTAGTTGAAATGGGGAACAACTGCGGGAATCCATACATATATACAGTATCTGGCCATATATCAAACGTCCAAACAATTACAGGGATACCATATTTTTTCTTAGCATAAATGGCTGGGAGAGCTACAGAAAGAGGACCTGTTTGATAGACAATAATGATATCTATTCCATCTATTAATTCCTTAATTACCTTTTTACCTCGTTGTACATAATGAAAGTAATTCTCTATCTTCTTGATTTTACTATCCCTATAACCCTCAATCACATCAAACCGATGTATTTCTATTTCACCCCATTTCTCAACTGAATACTTTTGATTTGAATACCCCTCAAAAACATGTCCCTGAGGATATGAGGGTTGTCGGGTCATCACTTTTACCTGATGGCCCCGTTCAACCATAGCCTGTGCAAAATCGTTTACATGAAAGATTTCAGGATAAAAAACTTCAGTAACAATCAAGATATTCATACTTTTCTCCAAATCATCTTATTTACTATACCAACATAACTCTGAATGAGCTTTATCACCTTTGTAGATACATTCTCATCTGTGTATGCAGGAACAGGATAAGCATCATCACCATTGGCTTGCATTGAAACAGCCAAATCAACAGCCTGGAGAACATGTTCTGATGTTATAGAGCCAATAGTAAACACTCCTTTATCCATAGCCTCTGGACGTTCTGTGGATGTACGAATAGAAACTGCGGGGAATCCAAAGAATGCCCCTTCTTCTGGAACTGTTCCACTATCAGAAACTACACAAAAAGCATTCTGCTGAAGCTTATTATAATCAAAAAAACCAAGAGGTTTGTGCTGAATAACCTTATCATTAAACTTAAATCCCCGTTTTTCTATCATCTTTTGGCTACGAGGATGACAGCTATATAACACTGGCATATTATACGTTTCTGCCATAGTATTCACAGTATTCATCAGCGACAAAAAGTTTGACTCTATATCAATATTTTCTTCACGATGGGCTGACAACAAAATATATTTTCCAGCTTCCAATCCGAGATCCTCCAAAACAGTACTTGCTTCAATCTGAGGAAGCACTTCCTTTAGGACCTCTGCCATTGGCGAGCCTACAACATAGGTATATTCTGGCTTTACGCCACTATCAAGAATATATCTACGAGCATGTTCGGAATAGCACAGATTTATATCACTAGTTACATCTACTATCCTACGGATAACCTCTTCTGGCAAATTCTCATCCTTACATCGATTACCTGCTTCCATATGGAATACAGGAATTTTCAGGCGTTTGGCAGAAATAACACAAAGACAACTATTTGTATCACCTAAGACGATAATTGCATCAGGCTTTACCTCTACCATCAATTTATAGCTTTTGGCAATCACGTTGCCCATGGTCTGACCAAGATTCTCACCTACTACATCTAGGTAATAATCAGGTTCACGCAAGCCAAGGTCTTTAAAAAAGACCTCGTTCAGTGTATAGTCATAGTTCTGACCAGTATGTACCAAAACTTGGTCGAAATACTTGTCTGCCTTCTTTATGATAGCAGACATCTTTATGATTTCAGGGCGTGTGCCCACAATTGTCATTAATTTCAGTTTCTTCATATCACCTACAAGTTATAATGAGGATATAACACCTTATGTTTATAAATCCATTCTGCCATCTCTGCTACCATCTGCTCATAGTCTGGTATACGATAGTCAAAATCCCAATTTGTACGCTTTAGACTTTTGTCAGCATTGACACCTTCTATAGGATTAATCTGAACACGCCCACCACGAAGGTACTTATTGAATAGCTTCAACAGTTCGTACTTAGATATATCTGCATCTGGTACAGCGTTAACCAAACCATAAGCACGTTCTTTGGCTGCAGCCTCCATAGTTTTTGCCAACTGATATGTACACTGACCAGTCCACATGGCTTTGGTATAACCATTCACAATTGGATGTTCACCATTAGTATTGTTCATAAACCAGTTTAGCAAGCCAATTCCTTTTGGATTGATGTCTGCACCTACTATAGAGTTTCTTAATGAGAGATTTTTGTCATCATCAAGCTCACCAAGAGCCTTACTACGGTCATAGAAGGTTTCACCATCTCGCAGATCGTGCTCAGTATAGCTACCCTTTTTACCCGAAAAAACGCAATCAGTAGTCATGTGGATTACCTGAGTATCTGTACCCTCTGTCGTCTTTGCCAAAAAGTGTGGGAAATAACTATTCAAGAAAGCAGCAAGTGCATGATTATTCTCAGCAAACTGGTTCAAAACACCAATGCAGTTAATAACCGTATCATAGTTACCTTCCTTAATTACTGTGGCTATTGTCTCCGTATCGAAGGCATTACCAGCAAAACTTTTAATTAGTTCAGACTTTTGAAGGTCAAAACCATATACTTCATGTCCTTGCTCCTGCAAATATAAGCTAATGGTATGACCTGCCATACCATTACAGCCACATACAAAAAACTTCATATCAATTATTATTTTATTCCGACCTATAATCACGAGCCTTAGCACGTGGCTGTAAACCAAGATCCTCTCGAATAAAGTTTAATTTCAAAAGGAGTTCCTTCATACTTTCAACATCCAATCGGCGCGTATTATGAGAATGATACTCCTCTACTTGTTCCACTTTATGGTCGCCCTCTGTGAAAAACTTATCATAGTTCAAATCACGGTTATCGCAAGGTATACGATAGTACCCACCCATATCAATCGCTTTCGCCATTTCTTCACGAGTCACCAGGGTCTCATAGAGTTTCTCTCCATGACGTGTACCAATTACCTTTACCCCTGTCTTACCATACTTAGGATCAATCTTGGCATATGTCTGTTTCAAAGCTTCCGCAAGGACGTCCAATGTTGCAGCAGGTGCTTTTTGAACAAACAAGTCGCCATTTTCTCCATGAGTAAATGCATAGATAACCAAATCCACTGCGTCATCCAACGTCATCATGAAACGGGTCATATTGGGGTCTGTAATGGTGATGGGTTTGCCTTCCATCATCTGCTCCACCCAGAGAGGAATCACACTACCACGGCTTGCCATAACATTGCCATATCGTGTACAACAAATGGTTGTTTTTGCATTTGTACCAAGCGAACGCCCCTGCGCAATAGCCACTTTTTCCATCATTGCTTTCGAGATCCCCATTGCATTAATAGGATATGCAGCTTTATCTGTACTTAGCACAACCACATTCTTTACCTGATGAGCAATCGCACTAAGAAGAACATTATTGGTACCCTCTACATTTGTACGAACTGCCTCCATTGGAAAAAACTCACAGCTAGGCACTTGTTTCAAAGCTGCAGCAGAAAACACATAATCAACACCATTCATTGCAAAATCTACAGCTTCGCGTTGGCGTACATTACCAATGTAAAATTTCACTTTATGAGCAACATCTCCCCGATTCGCTTGCAAGAAATGACGCATATCATCTTGTTTCTTCTCATCACGACTCAGGATCCGGATTTCCTTGATATCAGAATCAAGGAATCTACGAAGTACAGCATTTCCAAAGCTGCCAGTACCACCTGTAATCAACAGGGTCTTGTTTTCAAATACAGACATATAATCGTTAATTTTTAATTTCTTCCAATATTTTAATTAATTTATCTATCCTCTGCTCATAATTATCATAAGTAAACAGACGTTTTTTTCCATTCTCAACAAGTTGTTTTGAATATTTTTTATCAGTAGCAACTTTATAAATTGCTTCTGCAGCAGCCTGGGGATCAACTGCACTATAATAGCAAGCAGCATCACCACATAGTCCACGGGCAAAATCCATATCAGTTGTCACAATTGGCTTTTCCATTCGCATTGCTTCCGGATACGTTGCAGTGAAACATTCTAGTAGCGTTGGCATAAACATAATGTCACACTGTTCGTACAGATTAGGGCATTCACTCACGTCCACCCGACCAATAAAAATGAAATGGTCTTTTATGTCATGCGGTACAGGCATTTCACTGGCGTCAAATGTCAAAACAAACCTAACCTTGAACTTAGGACACCTCGCCTTTAAAAATCTTACAGTATCTATTAATATCTCAAAGTTCTTATGAGGGTAATGTGTGGAAATCGACAAACATGTCGTGCCATCAAACTCTGGCAATATAATCCTTCTATTCCAAGCTTCCGGGACATCGAAAATCTGATTATAATAGTTAGTCACGGTATAAGCTTTTCGATTCCCGAACAACTTTGTTAATCTATCTGATATGTATGAATTCTCTGTCCAAAAGTAATTAGCACTTCTCTTAAATGACCATTTACGAATGTTATTTTCCACATAGCACTTCTGACGCAGGATAAAAGGCATTCTCTTATAATAAGGCGACTCTAAAAGTACCAAATGAGCCATCGCAAAGCCACTAAGATGCGGAACTTTTGGGCACCATCTTGATGGCCCAAAAACAGTCAAAACAACACTAATATTATTAATAGCCACCAAATTATCCAAAAACTCATCACGCCCTCTCACTATGGTGCTAAATGTATTAGGAATCTCATAAGTAAACGTTTCTACATTGGTATATTTTTCTATTTTATCTCTTGTTAAATTTAAATAAGGAGACAAAACAACATAGAAATGGTGCTGCGAGAAACGATTTAATTGACTGCATATTGAATCTGCAACTTGCAAACCACCTCCAGCCTTAAGATTTGAGCAATTTACTAGAATAGACATTGAACTTTATACTATAATTAATCTGAAGTGGTAATAGAAAGTGGTAATCTAGCAATCATAAAATGTAGATATGCAAAAGCATAATATGCTATTGTTAAGAATAGGACACCTCGCAGCAATCCAATTGGCGAATAGAGATACCAACGAAAAGTAGTACTCACAATCCAAATTGACAGACATTTCAGATAGCCAGATGAATTTTCTGTAAGATTAATGACAATATTCAAATAAAATGCAACTAAACAAGCAGCAAACATGACTCCCATTATTCCCAAATAAAAATAAAAATAGAAAGGAGTTAATCCGCCACCATAGTGAGAAACATACTCACTTGATATCGACGTTAAAAGCATATCTGGATTTGCACCAATAAATATAGATTTAACAAATTCCCAAAAGAATGCTAATATCTCCAAAGTTGAGAATTTATCAAGAATGTAAACAAAAGACTCTGATGTATAATACGCTGAATAGGCAGTGTCTAAAGCAAATCCACCTTTAGCTAAAGATGACAATATAGATGAAATATCCACATTACCAGAAAGGAGTTCTCCTCTAACGACGCCTATGATACTCATTAAAACAAACATTACCCCCATGCCAATTACAACCTTGGACATGCTTATTCTATGCATAAATAACATTACATAGGCCACCAAAAGAAATTGAATGCCCTCAATTCGTCCACCAAAGATAAAACTTTGCAATGAAAAGAAACACACGAGCAACAGCCCTATCCTAATATGCCATTTCTGATTCCCTGAATAAAAGAAAAACAGCATAAAGATAATTGCAGAATATTCATACACCGTACTATGACTACCTCGCTGACCTTCTACCTCTGGGACCGCAAATCCTAAAAAGAAAATAGATATCAACAACGCATATAGCAAATACAAAATAATTGTATCTTTATTTTCAGCATCAACAAAGATATTCCTCTTATTTACCAAAGGAATATAGTCCCAATGAACACATAAAAACAATAAAAGATTAAATAATGTCAATATATTCATCGAACATATAAAAGAGTCCAAAGATAGGGGTATCGTATAAATATCTAATATAGCATCCGTATAATTGGCATAAACGATACTATAATTACAAAAAAAGAGGATAAAAGCAACTAGAAACAACAAGAAATTTCTATGGGAGCGTAGAACCATATATACATTTGCCATGATGACAAATATATAAGAAACCGGTGTCAAATTAACACTCAGCCCAAATGTTATATATGCTGTCAGGAGAAAAGCACTCAGCCCTAATAATATATATTTAAACAGCAACATATTTATCTCAACGAATAATAAACAAAAACAAGAGGCTCTTTATATAAACAATTATTCTTTTAGAAAACCGTTCTCCTAGAATTGGTTTCAAACAATCCAACAGAGAATCTTCAATACTTTTATTCTTACAACTAGCAAAAGAGGCCATTTGCGTATCTTTTATAGGTCTCTTACTCATTGAATAAAGACGATTGTAAATTACGACATCTTCATCTGATATGTTAACATCATCAATGAACTTTAGCCTAAACTCATTAAGAATCGGCAAATAAGCATTACTAATCACAGAATGCATCATCGACATGTTTCTTATCCTATATTTTACAAGAGGATCTGGCAAATTATAAGCCTTACCATATTTCATCATTCTTGAGAATAAAACATGATCCTCTCCAAGAACGATACCCGAGTAGCCACCAGCCTTATCATAAATAGACTTCCTATACATACAGCCCGAATGCGACATTACACTAGCTGCATGCATCTTTTTTCTTATCACTTTGTCATATAAAAAAGAATAAGAGTAGCCAATTTCTTCATCAGATTCATTAATTAATATCATTTGAGACGAAACAACAACGTAATCTTGATGTTTCTCCAAAAATGCGACTTCACTCTCCAACCTATTAGAAAGGCAGATATCGTCAGAATCTATAATGGCAATATATTGCCCTCGAGCCTGCTTTAATGCTAATGAACGGGCGATGCCTATACCAGTATTCTCATGAAAGAAATATTTAATTCTTTCGTCATTATAAGATTTGACAATCTCTTCCGTAGAGTCAACTGATCCATCATTCCAAATGATGAATTCAAAATCCTCATAGGTCTGCCCCAATACACTATCAATAGCCTTTTTTATATACTGCTCAGAATTATAGCAGCACATTACAACGGAAACAACAGCCATGTTCTATTATCTGTGCTTAATGACGTTTTCAATAGCCTTCAAATATGCATTACCATACATCGCATCTGGCTCCAGATAATTTCCCTCTCCCCACTCATTCCACGACTTGATAACCAACAATGGAGAGTTATTCTTCATTTGGAGTTCATATACCTCTCTGAAATAACGCTCCCATTTCTGAGGAGTACTGTTATGCAATATAATGCCTTTTTTCCCCGAACGAGGAGAATGATCGAAATTCGGTACTATACATGGAATGTAATTGGGATGTTCCCTGTAATAAGCTAGTGAATCTTCAACATAATCATTATACTCTATTACATGCGGTCGATGAAGAATCTTATCAAGCACCCTTCTCGTTAAAGACCAATTTCTATCATAAACTGTTTGAATATTATCATAAACAACAGCGTCATATTCCTCCGTTGTAATTACATTCGCTCTTTTCTCCCCCTGTGCAAGCCCAAAGAAGTAGAATCCTTTCAGGCCATTATCAATAGCCATTTTATTCCAGATTTCTTTCATTAAAGAAAAAGATGGAATTGCATCTGCCTCAAAGATACCAAATACTAACTTCCCATCAACTTTCAAATAACGTTTATCCTTGAAAGCCGGCAACATTGCATTAAAATGAGCAATATAGTCCTCTTCACCAGGATAAGTCTGTTCAATTAGCAAGCGATTAGGTTTATTGGGATCCCATGTTTTCTGATACCAGCTATGATTTGCCCAGCAAAGACAAAAGGGAAAGTCTGGCTTCCCTGTACTAACGACTTCAGAGAAAACACGATCTAACAATCTGCGTCCGTTAAACCAATAATGCCAATAGCAAAAGCCAGAAATCCCCGCTTCACGCGCTAAACTTGCCTGTTCCTCACGAGTTTCTGTAAGTCGCAGATCATAAAACCCTAATCGTCCTGGAATTTTAGGCTGATCATGTCCTTTAAAAAGAGGACGAGCTTTTGCCAAATTTGTCCATTCTGTAAATCCTTCTCCCCACCATTCGTCATTTTCCTTTGTCGGATAGAACTGGGGTAAATAAAAAGCTATTATCTGTGGTTTTGACATCTTTACAATGTTTTTATAACAATCGCAGGTACACCTGCTACAATACTGTTACTTTGAATATCTTTTGTTACTACCGCATTTGCTGCAACTATCACATTATCTCCAATATGAACACCAGCAAGAATTGTCACTTTATCTCCTATCCATACATTATTTCCTATTATAATTTCACCTTTAGAAATCAATTTTCTTTGTGCAGGTGGCAACAAAGACTCTTCTGCAGTTAGTCCTCCATGACTATTATCACCAATATAAACATAACGACCAGTCAGAAGCCCATCACCGATGGTAATCATATTACAAGCCGTAATATGATTATACTCTCCAATATTACAATGATTACCGATAGTAAGGGATGGCGAATAACACCGATCCCCATACTTTTCCCAGCAACCAAGTACGCTATGACTTTGGATGCTGGTATAGTCGCCTATTGTTATACTTTTCTGTCCTCCTCCTTGCAAGCAACAGGGATATCCAATATTTGTATATTCTCCCATATGCCCAATGAAATTTCGTATCCATAAAGTATAGAGAGAATCTCGATACCAATTCAGCCGTTGGCTAAAATTATAGGAGAATATCAAACTTACAAATTTCATAACAGCGCTAAACAACGCTTTTATCAGTTTCTTGATCTGATTCATTTTTATTTTTAAATGCTATAGAAATATCTTATACTTCATGGGCAATATGTCAAAGTTGACAGTTTAAAACATTATCTATCTTTAATTAGATAATATTTTACAATATAACTGATAAACCTTTTTTAGATATTCCTCTTCAGAAAAGAACTGCAGTGCTTTCTTTTGCGCTTCATAAGCTTTTGGGCGGTATTCTTCTTCTTTCATATCTGCAATTTCAATCATTGCATCCAACATCTCATCATCCGTCATAAATGGATATCCACCAGTAATATCCAAAATTTCTTTAGTTCCTGCAGTTTTCTTACCTATGACAAGGCATCCTGCAAATGCAGCTTCGGCAGTCATTCTACCAAATCCTTCATAATGAGAAGCCACAAGCAACGCCTTTGCTTTTTTCATATAGTCAGATACATTGTTCCTATATCCCTCAAAGTCAATAGCATCAAGAATTTTACCTTTTCTTGCTATTTCTTTTAGTTGATTTGTATATCCATTCTGGTCCATGCCTATTATTATGAGACGATATTCAGGGTATTTCAAGTGAAAGTCGGCATAGACTCTTATAATCTGTTCAAATCCCTTTTCCGGACTGATTCTGCTTGCACATAAAAAGTATTTCTCTTTTGAAGGCTCATACGTAACATCATCTTTCTTTCGAACTCCATTATATATTACTGAAGCATTTAGATTATTCTGAAGCCTGTTATACTTAATAATGTCATTAGTTATTGAAACAACAAAACTTTGAGCCAAGCACTTTCTAAAAAATTCTTTTGACGGAAACATCCTAATATCAAAATCCAAGTCGCCATATTCACGGATATGCCAGACATGCCGAACTCCTGTCATTACACTTGCAAAATATCCACACATAACCGGCCCAACATTGGTATGAACGATCTCTATTTGCTCCTTTTTAATTATCCTTGACAATTGATTTACAGCGACAATGTTTCTTAATATAGTTTTAAGAAGAATAAAGGTCCTTCTTATACCATTTACTTCATGCGAAGGATATGCAAAGAAACCATATTTGACAACATACCATCGTATCCTATTAGATTCCAATATATCTTTTAATTGTCCATCCATGTCGGGACTAACGACAATCACCTCACAAGATCTTTCTTTAAGACCTTTTATCAAAGTAAGAGCCGAATGAGTAGCTCCTCCCATAATTGAACTGGACAATAAATATAGAACTCTCATTAGAATTAATTAGATGAAAACAATCAAATGTAGACGTCCCGACTTGAGAACCACCATTTTTGGCATATTGGGCCACCTAATAATAATCAATTGAATTTTCCTTCTGCTTTCAGCTTGTAATAATGCTCTTTATCGCGATACTTGATGACTTTAGCAGGGTTACCTCCCACTATTGCAAGCGGAGGCACATCCTTGCATACCACTGAGCCAGCAGCTATGATAGCCCCCTCGCCTATTGTGACGTTACCTGTTACAATTACACGATTACCAAACCAGACACATTCGCCAATATTTACATCTTTATATATATAAGTATTGTCGTATGGAATCATTTCCCCTTCGTAGTTATGATTTTGAGTAATAATCATGCATTCCGCACCTGAGTGGAAGTAATCTCCAAAGTGAACTTTTCCCCCACCAAGTACTTGCATACCGTTAAAATTACAATAATCGCCTACTGTGACATTTCCGCTAAATATACAGGAATGATTAACAAGAAGTCGTTTACCATAAGATCTCAAAGCCCTTTTTGCAGACATCGTACAACGTGTCCTTTCGACTTTGAACATGAGTCTATTACAGTATGTCCTAAATACGTTGTAAAGCTTTAACAATATCATTTTTAACTTTAGCTATAACAATTACCCCTAATACTGAAATGTAGATTAACGAAATAACAATCTTTATCAAAATTGAAAAATCAACGCAATAAAATACTATAAGTGTTAATAGTAATTGTATCGTAATTATCAAATACCATCGTACATTATATATCGTCTTCTCATGATATAATCGATAAAAATATCCACTATATCCCAAATATAGACATCCTAAATAGAATCCAATCAGGGCTGCATATACACCTATGTAGGGAATCATTAAAAAATAAAAAGCAAGACTTACTACACCCGCCATGAATGTTATCCCCAACATTTGTACAGTACGCTCATGATAAAAGAAGTAATTTATACAATAGACGTACATAGGACGATAATTCAATGCCATTACAAGTATGATGGAATACTTGTATTTTGTAGCAATTTCATCGTTGCTGATTAATATATCATATAATTCACGAGACCATAAAGAATAGAGAAACGTCAAACCATAAGCCATCAAAATGAAGGTATATAGGATACGCTTCATTTCTGCCCGATTATTATCCCGAATAAACTGATATGACATTGGCGACCATACTTGATTGATAGCATTCAGAATCGTATCAAACATATTTGAGAAACTCTGAGCCATAGTCAAGTGTCCGATTTGGGATTGTGGTTTACCATAATAATTCATTGCCAACACATTAGATGAATTCATCATGAACCCAGAATAATAATGTGGTATAGTAGGTAATGCTACCTTCAATGACCTAATAATAGTATTCCTCTTAAAGTTATATATCGGAGACAATCCCAAGTTTCTATTCACCACAGGCCAATATGTTATATTAGTGATAAAAGCACCGACAAATGTGCCTACATAAGCTCCCATATATCCCCAACCTAGAAGTACTACACATACAAAATTTGTAAATAGTGAGATTACACCAGAAAGAACAAGTCGCCATGCTACGGGAAAAGGTTGAAGATTCAACTGATAGTAAGATTGACCGACTATTGCTGTCGGTCCAAAGCAAACTGTCGAAAAATTAGTCAAAAATATAATCAACCATCGATTGTTGGCAGCTTCATCTGGAATAAAGAAAAAGAGCAAGGTTGATAGTATGAGTGCATATAATATCATCCATAGAGATAAAAATCCATAGATTTCCCTCCATATTATCTTGTACTGAGTACGACTTTTATAGAAAAAGTTGGTCATGATAACCCTTAGTCCTAAATCTTGCAATGCCTGCACTGCGAAAACGATAGAGGTTATCGTCCCTATTATACCATAGTCGGTGCTCGTAAGATACCGAGTCAACACTGGTAATAAAAAGACAGATACAATTCTAGGAACAAATGGTGCTATTCCATAAATTGCACTTCCTTTAAACAAGTCTTTTAACATCTATTACTGCTTATATCTTTTCTCTCACCAACTCAATTCCATTTTTTAAATAATATTCTGAACATATCATATATTCTATAAAAAAAGGATTATCTATATTATCCTCATAAATAACATTTACGACTTTAGTTCGTGGGAAAATTTTCTTTATGTTAAACAATGCTGACGAAGTGAATCCATAGACAGCTTTTGGAGCTGCTTCTTGATTGACAAGTTTCAATTCAACCGTCATTTCAGATGGTTCAAAGTATACGTTGTACTTATCACAAATCTGCCGTGCATATTCGCTTTTATCTCTTCCATGAGGCACAAAAACAATCTTTTCACCTGGATAGTCTCTTTTTAGCAAGATTATTAATTCCTCTAATTTATTTACGAATTTATCTTTTGCTATCTCAAGGGGTTCGCAATATCTGTCGATATTGGTTCCAATAACATATACACCTTCGTACCTCTCTTTTTTATCATTCTGAGACATGATCATACTCAAATCTAATATTCCGATATTGAACTTTGGGTTGTCAATATGATCATAAATTGTTAATAAATTTTTATTTATTGATATTCCTCTATTTATCTCAAGTCTTTTAAAGAAAGATTGAACCTCATCATCAAAAGGTTCATTGATGATATTATTCAGATAGGATATAGTTATATTTCCATCATCAAGAAAAACAACGTTTGCTCTATCAGCAACAAATCTCAGACTATTATAATATAATATTTTATCACGGAAGTCGCCAACAAACAACCTACCATACCGAGAGTGATGACTTCTTAATGCCGACCATTTTGCATATAGATATGTAAAGCGATTATAAGGCTTTATCACATTATATTTTAGACCATATTTATCTAGTATAGCGCGCAATTGATCATTCCTCACCTCATTTTGAGGGAAATAAACAATCAATTTATAATCTGTTATATTCAGTTGTCGTATTGCGGCAATAGCACAAAGGGCTTGAAATGGAGTCTCTATCGAAAAAACTGATGGTAATTTTGGTTCAAATGGATTCATCTTAAATTCTTATAAATGTTTCACCAAATCTTGTGCTTTTGCGTATTCCTGCTTATTGCCAATATCAATCCAATAACCAGTTAGCGGGAAACGAATCACCTTTTTCCCTTCTGCAATCAGTTTCTCTATAAGGTCAGTAGCATTGAAGAACGTATCCATAGGTATTTCATCAAGAGCCTGACGCTTGATGAGATAAATACCAGCGTTAGCATAATAGTTATACGTAGGCTTCTCTATCAAACCTTGTATGTCTCTGCCTTCCAGATCAAAAATACCATAAGGTACCGAAACAGTATATGGAACAGCAGCCACACTCATCTCAGCATCATGCTCTTTGAAATGGAGATAAAAGTCCTCATAATTAATGTTAGTGAACAAATCACTGTTCATTACCAACACAGTATCGTTATAGAACTCTTTTACAAAGCGGATACTACCTATTGTTCCAAGGAATTTTGGCTCACGGAATGTTTGAACTTGAACTCCATTATGAGGCTTTGCGAAATGTTCCTCTAACTGTTCACGAAGATAGTTTACGGTAACATTGATATGCTCAACACCATACATTATAAGACGATCAATATTGTGATCAATAATTGGTTTATTTCCTACTGGCAATAAAGGTTTGGGAGTTTTCTCAGTAAGCGGGCGTAATCTTTCGCCTTTACCACCTGCCATCAAAACAGCATCAATTGGCAATTTGGTTATATACTCCTCCAGATTGATTATCTCTGAGATTGTATTATCCTTTCTAAGTACTGGCACCAACTTCATCTTCATTTCCCTCTGTTTGTGAAGTTCTGCAACCATTTCTCCTTCACATTCTCGGATGAATTTGAATTTTGTGTTCATTATAGCACTAATTTTATCCTGAACACCTGCACCAGAAGTAAGCGCACGTCTGGCATCACCATCAGTAAGTGTACCAACCATACGTTCTTCGTCATCAACAACAAAAAGAACCAGCGGCCCTGTCCAAATAACATTTATCTGTTTAAGGGCATCCAGTAATGTCTGGTCTTGATGTATAATGTATTTTTTTTCAACCATAGAATTATAACTTGATTCTTATAATATCTTGATTACCATATTTATCATTGCAAGCAATACAAATGGTGTCAACCTCACTGAGATCCATCGTGCAACTGTCATTAAACGTATAATAATAACGTTTCTTGAACTCACCAAAGTCAAGGTTGTCATGTAGATATTGGCCTGACTTTAACTTGATGGCCAAATAAGGCTGAGAACCAAAAGGCTCACCTGAAACAACATCTATGGTTAGGAGATTGCCTTCTATCTTTGTCTCTAACTTAATTGGATTGTCAGTTTTCAGATTCAGCACATCCTTGAATGCATCCGTATTTTTTGCAAAACCATAATCAATCTCAGGATATTTTGCAGCAACCTTCAGGAATTTCTCCCAGAACTCTTCCAATTCTATTGATATTTCACGCCAATCGTGAGTATCAACACCCATGTAAACGGGAGCGTTATCAGCTATAGCCTTCTTGAAAGCTTTCTCAATCTCAAATTCTGTGATATTACGGAAACGCGTTTTAAGGTTCAACACCCTTGCAATATAACGGTTACACTGCCCCTCTTTGCGCCAGTCATAAATATCAGGATGATAGATTGTCCAATCCTTTGGAGCACCACGCCAGTCACCAGCGACACCGTTTGCAGTATAGTCGTCATTGTCTACAGACTGGTTTGCCACATCAAATGGCATCCACTGCTCAAGGAACCAGTTAATATCTGGTCGTTCTGTATGGAATCCTGGTCTGTTTACCAACGGAAAGAAATTGCGGTCAATAATACGACGGCAAAGCATCTGATGAATCAAGTCATAACAATTTTCATAACAATACGCTGTCAGGTTTGCCTGCTTCTTGAAATGCATAGCATGAACATGCCACTGGATGTCGTCAATATCCGTTGAATCGGTTTCATCCATGATACGCTGATAATGGTCAAAAACATTTAAATAACCAATATCACGATGCCTTGGGTTAGTGTAATAACCCACATGATCCATCACATGCCAGTTAAAAACGAGACCACCTTTTCCGTTACGACCAACATACTTGGCACGGTATTCCTTTGACATAATGCGATAAAGCATGTCATCAATCTCAGACCAAGTGCTCTTATATTGTAACAGATGAGGGTCTGTAATGATTCTTACCTTTTCAACTTGTTCAGGGGTGAGGAAATCAACTTCTCCTGCACGAAGTTTTTCAAGATTTGCTTTGGATGGCTTCAATGGAATTTTAACTTCCAGAATACTTTCCAAACGTTGGAAAGTTGCAACTATATCCTCATAAAGCGGCCCTTCAGTATCTATAGAAAGGCAAATATATACGAATGGCTTTTTCATTATTTCCAACTATTTGCTTTAATGAACGATTCTTTAAAAGCTTCATTATTCTCGAATAGGTATTTAGCTATTACCTGCATCAATTCGTAATCTTCCTCTGAGTCAATGTCAAGGATGCCAGTATCAGCCATTACCACAGCATCACATCCAGAATTAAAGAATGTGGAATGTTCCTTATTACGCAGGGCATCGGGTGAATAAGCATAAATAGAAGCATTCATATCATAGAATACAGGTGCTTCCTGACGAGTGGTAAAGCTTGAAGGTATGGCTTTGCAGAAGAAGCCGTTCTCCTCTTTCACCATATTGAAATATGGGTTACGGCGTGATGGTGCAACGCTATAAACCACATCCACATCATTACGCTGTTTCTTGCGGTCAATGGCATTCTTAACATCTTGAACGGTACGCAACGGTGATGTTATATCTAAATCAACTACCATATCAAACTTTTGAGAAAATACTTCTTCAGCCTTGTTCAAGCTATCCAAGATAACAGCTACCTTGGGAACCTTGTCACCAGCCAGACTTTCCTCTCTATGAATGATAGTAACTGGTACTTCTTTCACACGGCTAACCAAATCCTTCAGCGGTTCACTATCTGTATTCAACACAACCTTAATATCATCATCGCCAGCAAACTTTTCCATATACAGGAAAATGTTAGCCATTGAGTACCAAACCAGTGGCACATCAAGGAAATCACGGGCATTCTTGCCCTTAACGCCCTTGGAACCAGCACGGCCACATAATGTAAACAGAATGTCCATTTCAGAATTCTCCTTTTGCAATTTTCAGCACCTGGTATGCATGTTCCGGAGTGCTGTCGTTTATCGTTTTGTTATTAATTATCTCAAAGAAATGCGCAATTTCAGCCATCTGGAACGCATTGCGTTCACTTTCCAATTTAATATTTTCTCCTCCTTTCAGGTAACTCACTGTACCAGCTATGAGGTCACAATGGATGGTATCGTCAGCAGTGAACAAATCAAGAGTTCGCTGTGTTTGGCGACCAAAGTAATCCAAATGAAGTTCAAAGGTTGTCTTATAGTTTTTACCAATGTAAATAGCGAGATCGTCACTATCAATCTCCAAATTGGAAACCTTGTTGATTATTTGCTTGCACTCTGTAGGCATACCAAAGAGCCAAGTAAGGTAATCCCATTCATGTATGAGATCAATGCTGACTCCCCCTCCCATCTCTTTATGTGCACTATAGGTCTTGCGGTAATCCTGTCCTGGTCTCCAGTCAGGAAGGTAGCTGGAAGACATTGCTCTGGCACAAATCACGTTATCAGGATTAACGTTTTTCTTCACATATTGCAGAACAGCATTGTAGTGCAACGGACAAGCTACGTAAGAAGGAATCTCTTTGATGGTTTCAAATATCTTCTCATCAACCTCTGTGCTATCAAACACCGGTTTCTCGATGAAGAAAGACTTGGTATGAGCGGCGAATCGTTCAACAGTCTCATAGTGCATCGAAGTTGGATTGGTAACAAATACCACGTCATACTGACGGTCAGAAGGTATTTCATCAGTATACAGATAAGAGTTACTTACCAACGTCTTTAACTCGTCTGCATGAGGTCTGCCCAGAGAGCTTCGGTATAAGTCAACAGCACAACTATCACCCTGTGATGCCAGATACGCATGCACATTCTTAAGATGACGTGTGGCAATAGAGCCTAAACCTACAAAAGCTATCTTATAGTATTTCATTACGCCTCTATCTGATCAATTATCTTCAGCAGGTCAAAGTCTTTTTCAAATGTCCATGCAGGCACAGCAGTGGGGGATGCAATCTGAGCCAGAAATGCATTCAGCTCCTCGCGATAAGGATTCTCTGTGATAAAAGCAGCATATCCATCTACATGCTCTGAAGCATCATCAAACTGAATAGTCTGCATTTCCTTGGTTTCGAGGTTATATTCCTGTAAAGAGTCTGCCGTACCATTCCAAGACATTTGGAATGTTTCACCATACACATCAATATGACGGATGGATTTGCGGGTAACAACATCAACAGCCAACACACCTTTGTTGCCATTCTCATGTTCAATGGTAATAAGGTAGTTATCGTTATAGTTGATATTCAACTCTGTATTCTTGCTTTTAACTGCACTTACATTCTTGATGGGGCCAAACGCTGTAACAATCCAAGGCAGGTCAATAGCCATAATCTCACGACAACCATTGGTTCGTGGATTACCAATAAAGTAGTTGTTATAGCTTTCCCAAGGATGCCAATCGGGCAGATACTGTCCGATATGATAGATATAGTTCAGAGGGCAGGTAGCCTTGTTGGCTTTCTCAATAATGGTTTGCGTCTCCTTACGATATAGGAAGGTTGATGAAAGGAATAATACTTTCCACTTTTCCTTTGCTAACGCAATATTCTCTGCATAACCGTCGGACACCAGATTAATCTCAGTAAAAACGTGGAGATTATGGGTCAAGCATTCTTTTATGATTACTGCATGAGAAAGTGGAGAGGTACTGATAACAGCCGCATCGGGATGCTCTGCCTCTACCACATCAGCTATGCTGGCATAGCATTTCAGGCCAAACTTCTCCTTTACCTCATTACAACGACTCTCCTGACTGTCAATACCGAAGAGTTCTATATCTTTATGCTCACTAAGCAAACGGATTCTGCGTTTGCCCATTGAGCCAAGTCCAATGACTATTATCTTCATAAATCGTAGAAATGTTTCTGTATTATATTATCCAGAGGATAGGTTTTGATGACATTCAAAATGGCATTACAAGTACCTTCCTTATAATATGGATTATTAGTTAGCTTTGATTCACAAGCTACAACCTTTTTAAGTCCCTCCTTAATTTCATCGGTGGAATATCCGCAGTGTATCACACTATCAGCTGCGATACGTCCTTTCTGACGGTCGCCAATATCAAGTGTAGGAATGCCAAAACTAGGCACTTCAATTATTCCACTTGAAGAGTTACCCAGAACAGCTTTCACATATTTCAAGACAGAAAAATAGCGACGCTGACCTAATGAAGGTATGAACATACATCTTCCCTGATTAATATCCACATACTCCTGTATGCGCTTGATGATAATCTGAGAGTTTGTATCAGAATTGCTATAGGTAAAGATGATATGATAATCCTTGTAATCATCCAGCGCCTGTAGCAGACTCAAAACCTGTGTCTCAGATGACATATTTGAAAGAGTCACGGGATGGTAAGTGCAAAGAAAGCATTTGTCGGTTAATCGGAAGTTCAGGCTCTGCTCTATCTCTTCCTTTGTCATGAAATCATTCTTCATAACATTCTCCACACCAAGGGCTCCCACATTGAATACACGCTCTGGCTGTTCGCCCAACTGAATCACTCTCTTGCGATAAGCCTCAGTAGAAGTGAAATGCAAATGGCTCATCTTGGTAATGGCATGACGGATAGCATCATCAAAGGCTCCTTCAGTAATCTCACCTCCATGAAGATGAGCAATGGGTATATTATAGATTAATGCAGTAGAAGCTACTGCCAACATCTCATACCTATCACCAAGTATCAATAGTAAATCAGGATGAAGGGCATCAAAGGCATCTGCAAAACCACCTACTCCTCTGCTAATAGCCTTGGCTGTGGTGTTGGCATTATCAAGAGCCTCATCGTCAGCCATATATACTTTATAGTCAATAGTGAAGCCGTCGCGCTCAATCTCCTTATAGGTCTCGCCTTGGAGTTTTGACAGATGCTGGTTGGTTGCAATGACCTGCAATGTCAATTCCGGATCATCCTCAATGGCTTTCATCAAGCCTCTAAGGATGCCATACTCTGCACGGCTACCAGTAACTACACATATCTTTCTCATAACTCTATCAACTCTTCTTCGTTGAAATCACGGACGGCCTTGGTTCCAACAACCTCTTCCCAACGCATAGGAGAAATACCTGTTCCTGGACGCTTAACAGTAAGATTATCTTCCGAAAGAAGTTCGCCTTTCTTAATATCTCGGGCTGCGACAATGCTCTTGCGGGCAATGGCAATGTTCTTTCGCTCACTTTCACTAACATGCTTTGTTCCATCACCGCCTACAGCCTTTTCAATATTACGAATAGCACTTACCATTGCCTTTAACTCATCTGGTTCAAGGCTGGCTTTGTGGTCGGGGCCCTCCATATTGCGATCAAGAGTAAAGTGCTTCTCTATCACCGTAGCACCTAATGCAACTGCGGCAATGGGAACTTCAATACCCTTGGTATGGTCACTATAACCCACCTCAACACCAAACTCCTTACGGAGAGCATCCATAGCTTTGAGGTTTACATCCTCAAATGGTGTTGGGTATTCTGTATTACAATGTAGTAGAATCAAGTTCTCCTTTGAAAGGCCATTCTTGTAAAGAGCCTCAACCGCAGCCTTTACATCCTGCATATCGCACATTCCTGTGCTAAGGATGGTCTTCTCGTTGAAAGCTGCTACTCGTTTCAGAAACGGATAGTTAGTTACCTCTCCAGAAGGAATCTTCCACAAACCAAGATTCAACGAATGCAAATACTCAATGCTATCAAAGTCGAAAGCTGTTGAGAAGAACTTTATTCCTTTCTCCTTACAGTAAGAAATCAGAATCTCATGGTCTTCAGGCGACAGTTCCAATTTCTTTAGCATCTGGTACTGGCTATCACCTTCTTTTCCTATGTTCTTCTGCTGGTATTCTGCCTGCTTAGCAGCCTTAGTGACAAGTTTAGAGGCCTTAAAGGTCTGGAACTTGATATAGTCCACACCAGCCTCAACGGCTTTGTCAACCAGTTGCTTTGCCAGTTCTATTGAACCGTTATGGTTCACACCAGCCTCTGCTATAATGGTTGTATGCTTCGTCATTTTGCTTTGATCTTTAGAATAGCAGGATTACCTGAGTAAATGCCCTTCTCGATAATGTTCTTGCGAACAAAAGAACCAGCACCAACAATAATATCATCTCCTACAGAAATACAGTTGGACAGAACGGATTGGCTCCCTATAAAGCAACGTTCACCCACCTTGCATTCTCCATTTACCATTGTTCCTGTAGAGATATGGCAATGGTCGCCAATCACTGCATCATGCTCAATGTTGGTTGCTGTGTTTAGTATCACGTTCTTTCCAACCTTGGCACCAGCATTTACAAAAGCCTGATGGAGTACTACTGTACCTTCGCCAATCTCTGCATATTTAGAAACGTATGCTGTAGAGGCTATGATTGTTGTCAGTTTTCCGCCAGCCTCCTTAATCTTGTTGTATAGTTTTATGCGGGTTGCAGGATTCTTGATAAAACCTACAGTAATGACAAATTCTGCTTTATCAACATATGCAAGCATGTCATCATCAGTTCCAATGACCTTGGTCGAAAGAATCTCCTTCCCAACCTCCTCTGGCATATCTAGCACACCAAGGATGCTATAGCCAGCACTCTCTGCTGCCTCTATCACCGATTTACAGTGTCCACCTCCACCAACAAGAATTAAAGGCCTTTGCATTACTCTTTAGGTAAATCAATAGGACGTACAGAACTTGGGATATTCACCACTCTATCCGCATACCAGATGGTATTCTGCAATCCATCATTCTCACATTTCTCAAACATGGGAAGACAGTTCATCAGTTCCCATATGGGGCGAGTCATCACACCATTGTCATTAGTCTGAGTAAGGAAGTCTATTTGGGCCTCCTTATCCTTCAAAATAACAACATTCAACCAATAGTTACTGCGAGTATCAGGTGTATCGACAAAGAACTCAATATCAGGTATGTTCTTAAAGAATGCTTCGTATTCTGCAGCAACCTTGCGCTTGCTTGCAATATACTTATCCAAATTCTCCAATTGCGCACAACCAAGAGCCGCATTGATATTAGGCATCCGATAATTGTAACCAATATGGTCATGTCGGAACTCCCAACGATGAGGTATTTTAGCCTGAGTAATAATATGCTTAGCAAAAGCGCCCAGGTCTTCATCATTAAAGAGCATCATACCGCCACCACCCGTGGTAATGGTTTTGTTGCCATTGAAACTGATGGCACCAATCTTACCAAAAGTACCAGTGTGTTGGCCTTTGTACTTAGAGCCAATACTTTCAGCAGCGTCCTCAACCAATTCAATATGCCACTCCTTGCAAAGTGCAGCTATCTCCTCTATGCGAACAGGATGGCCAAAGGTGTGCATAGGTACGCAAGCCTTGATTCTGCAGCCAGTGTTCTTGTTGTAGCAAGCAAACTCATCCTCTTGGAAAGTAAAGTCGCGGCTCTTGTCAAGTTCATTGATGCGGGTGTTTTTGCGAACTTCAGCATTCTTCTGGAGCCATTCCTTCATGGCATCAGGAGAAAGTCCCATAGTACTTTTATCCACATCAATAAATACTGGATGAGCACCAATGTAACTCAACGCGTTACAAGTAGCAATGAAAGTAAGTGCCTGAGTCAATACTTCATCATCACGCTTCACGCCCACGAGCATCAAACTCATGTGAAGAGCATTGGTACCGCTAACGCATACCACAGCACGTTTGGCTCCAGTGTATGTAGTCATATCATTTTCAAAACGGTCTACAAACTTACCAACGGAGCTAACGAATGTCGTATCTATACACTCGTTCAAATACTTCTTTTCGTTACCTACAAAGACTGGTACAGCCAGAGGAGTAAACTCCTGGTTGCCATATACTGACTTAATAAAGTCAATCGTCTTCTTATAATCAGCCATAATTAATAAAGGATTATATCGTATTTACATCTTTTGATCAAGGTTCTTCCCTTTCTCTTCGTGCTCAAAGTTCGGTATGAACTCCTTGATAGCATCTACCACTTGAGCTTTAGTGAAATCCTCTTTTGCAAAAATCCCCTCAAGCTTATCAAAGAACTCATTCACCTCACCCATCTCATGTCGTGTGGTTTGCTCCACTACGCCCAATGCTTGGAAACGTTGCAAATCAATCTTCTCACCTGGGACGTAAAACTCCTCATAGGCTTTCTCCCCTGTCGTGTCCGACTTGAAATAAACAACGGGATAAGTTGTTCCTTCATAACTCATTTCTAAAGCATATTTCTTTGCCTCAGCATCAGAGTCACATTCCTTCTTATCAAAGCCCTCAGCCTTTACAAAGTCATCACAAATGGTCGAGAATGTCAACATCTGATCCTCACCTAGCTTCGGGAAAAACACCTCACCAGGAAGACCAAGAATACAGGCCAACATACAGATCTGACCTGATTCTTCTGGGCTCACAAAATACCGTTTCACATCACTTGGTGCTGCCAGTGGTTGCTTTTTCTGCAAGCGGTGAATCCAGCCATCAGGTAAAGATCCATTACTGAAAGCAACATTAGCAAAGCGTGCTGTTGTCACCTTAAAATATTTATTGTAGGCCATCACCAAATCCTCCATGATACGCTTTGAGGCGCCCATGATATTGACTGGATTTGCAGCCTTATCAGTACTTACACAGAAGAAGTGCTTGGGTGGAAATAAAGTCAGCAAGTCCATTAATTGCTTGGCCTTGATATCATTGTTCTCTATCAGAGCCTGCACACTATAACGATCTTTTTCTGAACGGACATGCTTATGGGCAGAGAAATTGGCTACAATATCAAAGCCCTTCTCCTCACGGAAGATCCGCTCAAAGATGGGGTCCGCGAAGTTGAGGGTATAACAACGGAACTCATCTGGAACAAATAAACCTTCTGTGCTACGCACATCGCGCACCAACTCCGCCAAACCATTCTCATTGTGATCAACTACGACCACACTCTTTGGGTCAAAGCGCAATATAGCCTTAATAAAAGATGAGCCTATAGAGCCAGCTCCACCAATGACGCAAACTTTCTTATCCTTTATTTCACGTAATAAAGTCTCCTTGTTAGCCTCAATATCTGCAGCAAACATACTAACTGGACGTTTTGTTACGCTATCAACTATGAATTTATCTAGATTAAACATTTTACTTACGACTGTTTAAAGAACAAAAGGACTGTCAAAATCTTTAAGTAAGGGATGCTTGGTATCTTTCTCAGAAAGGATGGCCTCATCTGTAGGGATGTGCCAGTCGATATTCAGAGAATCATCCAGAATTGAGATGCCACCATCGGCTTCAGGATGATAGAATTCATCACACTTGTATTGGAATACGGCTGTTTCTGACAGCACAGCAAAGCCATGAGCAAAGCCCTTGGATATAAAGAACTGACGGTGATTATCTTCTGTCAGTTCCACAGCTACGTGCTGACCATATGTTGGTGATCCTTTTCGGATATCGACCGCTACATCCAAGACTGCACCTTTTACACAGCGAACCAATTTGGTCTGCGTAAAGGGAGGACGTTGGAAATGCAAACCACGCATCACGCCATAGCATGATTTGCTTTCGTTATCTTGAACGAAAGTGATCTTACCAACTCTCTCATCGAATTCTCGTTGAGAGAATGATTCGAAAAAATAGCCTCGCGAATCTTCGAAGATTCGTGGTTCGAATATTAAAAGGCCTTCAATTTTTGTTTTTATTATGTTCATAACAAATTATATGATAATGCAAGCAGCATTTTATTTTGGCATATCACCAGACCATCCGTGACCTAAGTCCCAATGAGAATCGTAAAAGAACTCAAAGTAAGGGAGAGAAAACTCCTGCTCGATGAGTTCTGTTAGTTCATCGAGAATGGGCTCAGCCCAATGTCCTACTAATACAATGAATTTATCAATATTCCAAGCTACTCTACCACGAGGTACCTGCGTATAGTCGCCAGTGAACTTTGTAGCCTCATGCTTCGCCTGAGCACGAAAATACTCCTTGAGCTTTGCTCGAGTCTGCTCACACTCGGAAGAGTCCATACAAGCATGACTCTCCTCTCGCTCAATCGCAGCCTTGTGCCCATACTCTGGATAATTGATGACACGAATTCCTTTAGACCTTGCTTCTTCTACCATTTTAGGCGTAATTTCCTTTTTATGCACCCCGAAAAAAGATTTCTCCTCAAGGTCATACCAGAAAATACCTACACAGGGCATCTGCTCATCAAAGGACTTCATATCGTCCATTTGAGCTTGATGTTCTTTCTCTGAAAGTTGAGTCATACAATAACAATAAGACAAAATAACCGTTTCTAACACATAGGCATAACAATCTCATAGCCAAAGCGTTAGACACTTTACAATTTTAAAAATATCTCCCAAAAGGTACTACTTTTGGAATCGATTCCCTTTTAATGCTGCAAAGGTACGACTATTTTGGGAATCTACCAAAGAAAACTGCAAGTATTTTCACTTTTTATATAAGGTCTAAAAGAATTAAGACAATCAACAATAAGCTTAGCTTCTGACCCTTTTAACACCTGATTCATTGGTATCGATAATTCCTGAGCATGTATTTTCTCTGTGATAGGGTAAGAGCGATTGTTCCATGTCTTGTAACATCCCTGCTTATGAGGAGGAATCGGATAATGGATCAAAGTCTGGATGCCATTCTCTTTCAAGAACGCCTGCAGCTCATCTCTTTTTTCACAGAAAATGGGAAATTGATGATAAACATTATTCTCATCAGCAAGGCGCTTGGGCAAAGTAATCAGTGGATTATTGATATTTTCATAATAGTATGCAGCCAGTTCCTGACGCGCCTGATTATCCACATCCAAATATTTTAACTTTACATCCAAAGCGGCAGCATCCGTCTCAGCCATACGACTGTTCATACCAACAAACTTAAATTCATATTTGTGCGGGCTACCATAGTTGGCCAACGCTCTGATGACAGATGCCAGTTCCTGGTCATTGGTTGTAACTGCACCAGCATCACCCAAAGCCCCAAGATTTTTAGCGGGATAAAAACTATGAGCAGCAGCATCTCCCAATGCGCCGGTTTTTATACCTTTCCAGGCGCAACCATGACTTTGAGCACAGT
>JAEEGG010006618.1_pt1 | contig 27117 bp, 25 predicted proteins | sample 9134161 | NCBI WGS metagenome assembly JAEEGG01 (sample SAMN16246543, study PRJNA631951) | gut metagenome | biome: gut microbiome; feature: rumen; material: CR-attached | host: Bos | place: Iran: Karaj | collected 2018-10 | reverse complement strand
TTAATGATAAGATTTGAGCTCCGAACAAGTTCCGGCGTCCATCGTCCCGCTCGCGCGGAATCCCCGTAGGTCACCTTGGCCTGCCATCCCCCATTCGAGTTACCCGGTTCCGAGGAACTTGTTGTTTTCAGCACGGGGGACTAACGGCTACTTTTTATCAATGCTGTCGAGATAGGCACTAGTCTGGCTGAGGAGCGTGCGGGCCTCCTCGCTGAGCGAGGCTAGCCGTTTCTGCGACGACATACGGTTGACCGTTTCGTTGAGCGCGACGAAGGATAGCTTGTCCACAAGTGTCTTGTCCGGGAACCTCGCATCGTAGGCGGAGAGCTTCTGGTTGATGGATTCGGCAGCGAGTCTCATGAGCTGCTCCATCTCCGGGGAAGTCGCCTTCAGGGGATAGTCCTTACCGGCTATCTTGAGAGTAATGCTTTGTTCCATATCACTTTTCAAGCAAGGAGATGCATTTATTGATCTCCTTTATGAGTTTATCTATCCGTTCCTTCGCACTGTCGGAACTGCCTGTCGGTGTCAGAAACGCCTCAGCGAGCTTGAGATTCTCTATCTGTCTCTCCAACTCGGTTATTTGCTTCCTGCAGGTATCATTGGAGGCTTCGCTCGCTGCGAGTCTGGCGCGGAGGTCGGTATTGGCTTCGCGCTCGCTCTCGTAAAGTGCTATGACCCGTTCGAAATTCTTTTGTATATCTTCAAGCATTTCTATCCAATTTACCCATACCTTGCAAATTTAGTAAAAATGTATAAAAAATGAACCGCTTCAGAGGACATTTTTTGGCCGAATCACCCTATATTTGTGTTGTTATGCGCAAGAATCCAGTTTTGAAAGTCACCGCCGTCACTCCCAGGGTCTGGCTGGCGGATCCCGTCAAGAATTCCGAAGAGATCATCCGCCGCGTCCGTGAAGCCGCGGCATCCGGATCGGACATCGTAGTTTTCCCTGAAATGTGCCTGACCGGAGCCACCTGCGGAGACCTTTTCCGCCAGGAACTCCTGCTCGAAGCCGCACGCCGTGCGGCGCTCGAGGTGGCGAAGGCCACGGCCGGGCTCGACATCACCATAGTCCTCGGCCTGCCGGTAGGGTCCGACGGAGGATATTCATCCGGCGCTGCGGTCCTCAAGGGAGGGAAGTTCCTCGAGGAGGACCCCCGTTTCCTGGTCGTTACCGGAGAGACGATCCCTGGCGGCCTTCCTGAAGGGACGCAGCTGGTGCTGCATCTTGCTGCCAGCCCGGAGCTGGTGACGCGGCATGCGGCGCGCAAGCGCAGCCTGGCCGCGCTCACATACCGGACCGGCGCATCTTACGTCTATTGCGCCGCCGGGTATGGCGAGTCCACGGGCGACGCCGTCTATGCCGGTCCGTCCCTGATCTATCAGAAAGGCCGGCTCCTCGCGGAGAACGCGCGTTTCAGCAGGGAGACGGGAATCATCTGCGCGGAGCTCGACCCAGACGCTCCCGCAGAGGAGCCTGAGGAGGCTCCCGCCGCTCCTGCGCTCCGCGCCAATCCTTTCGTCCCGGACGACACTGCTGAACTCGCGTCCAGATGCGACGACATCTTGTCGATACAGTCCCTCGGCCTGATGACACGCCTGGAGCATGTCGGCTGCAAGACCGCTGTCCTGGGCATCTCCGGCGGCCTCGACTCCACCCTTGCCCTGCTGGTGACGGTCAAGGCCTTCGACAGCCTCGGCCGCGACAGGAAGGACATCATAGCGGTGACGATGCCCGGCTTCGGCACGTCCGACCGTACGCACGGCAACGCCTCCGGGCTGATGGCCGCCCTCGGCGTCACCGCCCGCGAGATCCCCATCGGCCCCGCCGTGTCGCAGCATTTCTCCGACATCGGCCATGATCCCGCGGACCACAACGTCACTTTCGAAAACGCCCAGGCCAGGGAGCGCACCCAGATACTGATGGATATCGCCAACGATACAAACGGCCTGGTGGTCGGTACGGGAGACCTCTCCGAGATCGCGCTTGGCTGGTGCACCTACAACGGCGACCATATGGCCATGTACAGCGTCAACGCCGACGTTCCCAAGACCTTGATGCAGGCCATGGTGCGCTGGGCGGCCGAGAACCGCTTCCCGGAGGCGCGCGGCATCCTGCTCGACATCGTGGATACCCCGATCAGTCCCGAGCTTACTCCCGTCGACGAGAACGGCCGCATCAAGCAGAAGACGGAGGATATAGTCGGTCCTTACGAACTTCACGATTTTTTCCTGTATCACCTTGTCCGTCACGCCCGCCGGCCGCGCGAGATCCGCGCCCTGGCCGTCGAGGCCTTTGCCGGCAGATACGACGAAGCCACCGTCGACCGGTGGCTCCGTAAATTCCTCTGGCGCTTCTTCTCGCAGCAGTTCAAGCGCTCCTGCTCGCCCGAAGGGCCCCGCGTCGGCTCAGTCTGCCTGTCGCCCCGCGGCGCCTGGTCGGCTCCCTCCGACGTCTCCGCCGCCCTCTGGGTCTCTGACCTGGATTGACTAAAGTGAAGATATCAGCCGGGTGAAGAGCCCGCACATACGGTCGGCGGCAGCGTCGGCCGCACGTACCACGTCGTCTCCGTCATTGAAGTTCCTGGGGATGTTGTCGGTGTTGCATTTGTTGGTGATGACCGACATTCCGAACACCCTGATGCCGCAGTGGCGGGCAACGATGACCTCCGGGATGGTGGACATGCCCAGGACGTCGGCGCCGGCCATCCTGTAGAACCGTACTTCCGCCGGAGTCTCATAAGTGGGGCCGGGACTGCCGAAATACACTCCCTTGTGATACCTCACGCCCATCTCCACAGCGATCTGCTGCGCCTTTTCGATAAGCTCGAGGTCGTATGCGCAGGTCATGTCGGGGAAGCGGGGACCGAAATCCTCGAAGTTGGGCCCGATGAGGGGGTTGGGGAAGAGGCTGATGTGGTCCTTGATGATCATCAGGTCTCCGACCTCGAAGTCGGGGTTGCATCCGCCCGCGGCATTGGAAACGAAAAGGTATTCGATGCCGAGGACTTTCATGACCCTGACGGGAAGCGTGACCAGTTCCATGGGATAGCCTTCGTAATAGTGGAAGCGTCCCTGCATGGCGATGACGAACTTTCCTCCGAAATCGCCGGCGATGAAGTTGCCTTTGTGTCCGATGGCCGTCGATACCGGGAAACCCGGGATGGTCCGGTAGGGGATGACGACGGGATTCTCTATGCGGTCGGCGAGCTTGCCGAGCCCGCTGCCGAGGACGATGCCGGCCACGGGGGCGCGGCCTCCCAGCTGCTCGCGTACGAACGCGGCTGCGGCATTGATCTTTTCAACTCTGGGGTCCATGGTTATTCGTTTTAGGGGTAAAAAAAGCCGGCTTGTGCACAGGCCGGCGTGATATGGTACTAAAGCTCGTCGAAATCGACATCGCCCTCCCCGGCGCGGGGAGATGGGGATTCGGAGAGGCAGTTCTGCTTGATGTATCCAATGACTTCGGCGAGGCCTTCCTGGAACTTGTCGAAATCCTCCTTGTAGAGGAATATCTTGTGCTTGTCGAAAGTGAACGACCCGTCACGCTCTTGCTTGCGCTTGCTCTCGGTAATGGTCAGATAGAAGTCGTTGTTGCCCTTCGTGGCCTTCACATCGAAGAAATAGGTGCGCTTTCCTGCCCTGACCGGCTTGGAGAATACATCCTCGCCGCTGCGCTCCCGGTCACCCATCCTGTCGAAATCGTCTCTGTACATGGTCTTGATTTTAATGCTTTTCTACGCAAAAATATAACTTTTTCCCGATTCTCGTGTTATCTTTGCAGAAATTTATGCGAATTGTTTGAAATAGTATGCTGAACAGAAGAATTCTCAGGATAAAGGTCTTCAAGGTGCTCTACGGCTATGCGGAGAACCCTTCGATGACTCTCAAGGAGGCCCAGGCCCAGCTCGAGATCTCCTGCAGGGCCACCCGCAGCCTGTACCTCTTTATGCTCGCCATCATCCCGGCCATTACCGAGGAGGCGAGGGCGCGCATCGAGGCCGCCCGTTCCAAGTTCAATCCCACCGAAGAGGAAAAGCATCCCAATCTCAAGTTCGCGGAGAACGCCCTCGCGCGCCTTCTGTCGGAGGACCCCGATTTCCAGAAAGCCATAACCCGTGAGAAACTGTCCTGGGAGCAGTATGACGTGCTCCTCCGCAAGCTCTACGACAGCATCTGCGGCAAGCAGTACTTTTCCAGGTACATGTCCGCTCCCGGCCGCTCCCTCGCCGAGGACGTGAAGCTCTTCATCAGGATATTCGAGGAGGAATTCGTGGACAATGCCGACCTCGAGGACATCCTCGAGGACCTCTCCATCTATTGGATAGATGACCTCGCCTATGCGCTGACCTGCTGCTGCAGGACGCTCGACGGACTTGCCGCGGGCGAGCGCTGGTCGCTCCCTCCTCTCTATCAGAGCGAGATGGCCGGCCGCGAGGGCCTCGACAGCGACAAGGTCTTCGTGACGGAGCTCCTTCGCGCCGCGTACAGGGGATATGACGGCTTCTTCGAGAAGATAGCCGCCGCCGTCCCCAAGTGGGACAAGGACAGGCTTTTCACCGTCGATATCGTACTGATCGTTTGCGGGCTCGCCGAGGCCAAGGCCTTCCCCGAGATCCCGGTCAAGGTCACCATCAACGAATATGTCGATATCTCCAAGTATTACAGTACTCCCAAGAGCCGTTCGTTCGTCAACGGCATCCTCGACGGCATCATCCAGCAGATGCTGGCGGACGGAGAGATCGTCAAGTCCGGCCGCGGCCTGCTTTAGTCTTGACTTTTAGAAGTTTTAAGTTTATATTTGTACAAATAAACCACAATAGTTATGAACATGCTTTTCATCCCCCTTCAGGCTCAGGCTGCCCAGCCCGCCGCCGGCGGACAGGCCGGATTCTGGGTAATGATACTTCTCCTCTTCGGCGTCATGTACCTGTTCATGATCAGGCCCCAGCGCAAGCAGCAGAAGGAGCTCGAGGCTTTCCGCGCAGGTCTCAAGAAGGGTGACAAGGTCGTCACCACCGGAGGTATCTTCGGCATCGTCGACGAGGTCACCGATAAGACCGTCCTTATCAAGGTCGACGGAGACGTCAAGCTCAGGATGGACAAGAATTCCATCATCAGGGACTACACCGCCCAGTAGGAAGGCTCTTTCGATGCTGAAGGACGCGTTCCATAGGCTTTTACGGAAGTTCAACGTCAACGGGAGGGACCTGGCAGTTTTTCTGCTGTCCCTCCTTTTGGCATTCAGCATCTGGATCTCCCACAATCTCTCGCTCCAGTACTCTTCGGTCGTCAGCGTCCCGGTCATCGCCAGGAGCAACATCGAAGGCCATCAGGCCGAGTCTTCCAACACCAGCCCGGTGGTGGCCAGGTGCCGCACGACCGGTTACCGCCTCCTCAGGAAGAACCGCATGTCGCGCCGCGGCCAGTTGTACGTTTACTTCTCCCCGGACGACCTGCACCACGACGAGGGTGACATGTATTCCATCTCCAGCAACGAGCTCAGCGGGTATTTCAGCGAGATATTCGGCGACAACGTCCAGCTGGAGTCCTTCGTTTCCTCCCGTGTGCAATTCCGTTTCCCTGAGGAGAATCACAAGACCGTACCGGTCCAGGCCGTGAGCGTGGTCAGCTTCAAGCCCCAGTACATGGCCCTCGGGCCCATGAAGATAGTTCCCGATTCGGTGATCGTCTATGGCGAGCCCCTTCACCTGCAGAACATCGACCGTATCGTCACCGAGACCATCACCTTGCAGAACCTGTCGTCCGGCGCCCACGGAATGGCGCGCCTGGAAGTCCCCAAGGGAGGCATACGCCTGTCCGACCAGGAAGTCAGCTACGCCCTTGACGTCACCCGTTACGTCGAGGTGCGGCGCGAGGTCAAGGTCGGCACGCGCAACGTGCCTGCGGGCAGGGACCTCACAGTCTATCCTTCCGTCGTGGAAGTCGTGTTCCGCTGCGTCTTCCCGCTGGCATCGGATCCCACGGAGAACATCTCTTTCTTCGTGGACTACAATGATTTCTCACATTCCATCAACGGGCGCTGCGTGCCCCGTGACAGCGGCCTTCCGGCAAGCGTGATCGACTATGTCGTCGAGCCCGGGGTCCTGGAGTGCATCGAAAACATCCTGCGATGAGAACCATCCTGGTCACCGGCGGCATCGGGAGCGGCAAGTCCGAAGTCTGCCGGCATTTCGCTTCCCGCGGCATCCCCGTATATGACTCTGACAGCAGGGCCAAGGGCCTCTATGACGAGGTCCCCGGCCTGGCGGCGCGCATCGACGCCGACCTCGGCGGCGGGATGCTCGACGCCTCCGGGCGCTTGGACCGCAAGGCGCTGGCCGCCGCGGTGTTCGCCGACCCGGGCGCGCTCCGCCGCCTCGAAGCCATCATCCATCCCGAAGTCCTGAGGGACTTTCTCAGCTGGCGCGACGCCCAGGATGCGCCGGCTGTCGTCATGGAGTCGGCGATTGCCGCCGGCCTCCCGCTTTTCGAAGGCGTCTTCGATGCCGTCGTGCTGGTTGACGCTCCCGAGGAAGTCCGCCTGGAGCGGGCATGCCGTCGCGACGGGGCCTCGCGCGAGGCCGCGCTCGCCCGCATCCGCGCCCAGCATTTCGACCCCGCGGCGGCCGATGCCGTCATTGAGAACCGCGGCACTCTCGAAGAACTGACCGCCAGTGCGGACAGTACGCTGGAAAAATTAGTATATTTGCACCGTCAAAACATAAATGAAAAAGCAATGAAAACCGATCTTACGAAAATCCTTTCAGTTTCCGGCCATCACGGCCTGTACCGATATATAGCCCAGGCACGCAACGGCGTCATCGCCGAGTCTCTCGCCGACGGCAAGCGCACCGTCTTCGACATCCGCAGCCGTATCACCACCCTTGCCGACATCGCCATCTTCACTTCCGAAGGCGAGCTCAAGCTCAAGGATGTCTTCGGAGCCCTTCACGAGGCCCTCGGAGAGGCCGACGCCCCCGGCTCCAAGTCTTCCGCCGACGAGCTCAAGGCTCTCTTCGCCAAGGCTGTGCCCGACTATGACGAGGACCGCTTCTATGTCTCGCACATGAAGAAGGTGGCCGAGTGGTACAACGACCTCAAGGCCAACGCCTCCCTCGAGTTCGTCGAGGAGGAAGAGGATGAGGCCGCCGAGGAGCCTTCCCAGGATCCTGCCAATGACTAGGAAACTCCAGGTCGTCACGCTCGGATGCTCCAAGAATACAGTGGACACCGAGCATCTCCTCGCGCAGGTCGGCAGGCACTATGAAATAGTCCCCGAAGGCGCCGAGGAGGATGTCGACGTCCTGCTCCTCAATACCTGCGGTTTCATCGGCGACGCAAAGGAAGAGTCCATCCAGGCCATCCTCGAAGCTGCAAAACGCAAACAATCCGGCCACGTCGGCCGCCTGATGGTGTTCGGCTGCCTCTCGCAGAGATATGCGGCCGAGCTCCCGGAACTCATCCCCGAAGTGGATGCATGGTTCGGCGCCCGCGACCTGTCGCCCGTGATCCGGGCGCTCGGCGTTGAGCCTTCCGCTGCCGCTTCCAACGACCGTTACCTGACCGGCAAGGTCAGGTCCTACGCCTTCCTGAAGATATCGGAAGGCTGCGACCGTCGCTGTTCTTACTGTGCCATCCCCTTCATCCGCGGAGCGCATCGCTCGGTACCTATGGAGGACCTTGTCGATGAAGCCCGCCGCCTGGCGGCCCAGGGCGTCAGGGAGCTGGTCATCATAGCCCAGGATACTACCTATTACGGGCTGGACCTGTACCGCCGCCGCGCCCTCGCGGAGCTGCTTCGCAGGCTCTCGGCCGTGGACGGCATAGAATGGCTCCGCATACATTATTCATATCCGGCGGATTTCCCCGAGGACGTCCTGGAGGAGATGGCGCACAACCCCAAGGTCTGCCCCTATCTCGACATACCACTCCAGCATGTCTCGGACAGGATGCTTGATATGATGCACCGTCACGTGGACGGAGCCTGGACGCGGGAACTCATCCGCAGGATGCGGGAGAGGGTCCCCGGCGTCGTGCTCCGCACCACCATGATTGTAGGCCATCCCGGCGAGACGGAAGAGGATTTCGCCGAGCTTCTGGACTTCGTCCGCGAAGCGCGTTTCGAGCGCCTGGGCGCCTTCACCTATTCCGAGGAGGAGGGGACATACGGCGCCGAGCACTTCGAGGACTCCGTCCCCGCGGAGGTCAAGCAGGCGCGTCTCGACGCGCTCATGTCCCTCCAGAAGGAAATCTCGCTGGACTTCAACCGCTCACGTGTCGGAAGCGTCGAGCGCGTGCTTGTCGATGATTGGGTGGACGGCATCCTCGTATGCCGCAGCCGCTATGAGAGCCCCGACGTCGATGGCGAGATTCTTGTAAGGTATCCCTCCGGGTCCCTCGTCGGCAGCTTCGTGGACGTCCGTATCATCGGGGCGGACGAGTACGACCTTATAGCAGAAATAGTCGAATGATTGTGATATGAAAAGATTATCATCCTTCAGCCTTACGGTGGCGGTGCTTCTCGGTGCCGTCATGGTGTCTTGCGCACCTTCCGCATACGTGATGCAGCTGCAGTCGCGCAAGCCTTCGGAGTCCGGACTCGACCTGTCCGGAAAGAGCCTGTCCGTCGTGTACCTCGAGTCGCCCGACGGACGCGACTCCCTCTTCAACAACCGCGCTGCCGACGCCCTTGCTTACGGTCTGGAGTCCGAGTACTTCGACGGCAAGGAGGCGGTCAAAGTATATAACCTCACCAAGGACTCCAAGGGCGATTACGCATCCAAAGATACGCTGTCGCAGTACATCATGCTGCTCGACAGCGATGTCGTGATGATCCTGGACACTCCTGTCGCCGGAGAGAGCACCACGGGCCGCAGCCTGCCGGTCTCCAGCAAACTCTATATCTACGACTCGATGGCGGGGGAGGAAGACGGAGTGGTCACTGTCAGCTGCTCGTCGAGCACTTCGACGCTGACGGATGCCAGCCGTGCGATGAACATGGGCAACGCCTTGCTCAAGCCCATTGTCAGCCAGTGGGAGGATGACCAGTTCACCGTGCTTTATTTCGACGGGCTGAACAGCAAATGGATAGACGCGGTTCTTCTTGCCGACGACATGAAATGGGACGAGGCCATCACGATATGGATGGACTTCGCCAAGTCCAAGAATCCTACTCAGTCGAGCTGCGCCCGCTACAACGTCGCTCTCGGCTGCTTCATGCTCGGCCAGTACGACCTGGCGCTGGAGTGGCTGGATTCATCCGACGCCACCCAGCCCCTGTCGCTCAGCAAGGGCCTGCGCAAGCGTATCCTTGAAAAGAAGGGCGGATCCGCTACTTCTTCCGACTGATCTTCTCCTTGACTTTTTCCTGGGCCTTTTTCCGCTTGCTCTCCCAGCGGGAAGTGACCTTTTCGAGATTCTTTTCGCTCAGATGCGGGAAACGTGCCCGGATCTGGGCGATTTTCTGTCGGATGTACGATTCGACGTGACGGGCGCGTTTCTCGTGGTACATCTCGTCGAAACCCACGAGGATGCCGGTATCCTCGACGTAACCGAACTCGTCGTTGATGGACGTGCCGAAGAACTTCAACTCCGGTGAAGTATTCATGTAGGCGTTCACCAGGGGAGGGATGGTGGTGCCGAGCGAATGGATGGCTTCCTTGAGGAGCTTGTAATCCTCCTTGAAATCGTCCGACTTGAGGATGAGGTCCATCATCCTCGGGTCGTGCTCGATTTCGATAGGATTGTACGGACGCATAAGCCCCTCGTCGTCAGGGAAATGCTTGGCAAGGAAATGAAGGATGAGGTCGCGTCCGCAACGGTCGTACGCAGGATACATGGTCATCTTGCCGAAGAAATAGGTCATATGAGGGTGCAGGATCATCAGAGTGGTCAGGCCGTCCCAGAGATTGTCCAAGGCGAAGAGGGCCTTGGCTCCTGCCTTGGAGCTCTGGTATTCGGGCGTCACGAACGAACGTCCGAGCTCGATGACGTGCGGAAGGTAATCCTTAAGGAATTTATCCGAGAAATGGAACAGATGGGAAGTGGCCAGACGGGGCTGTCCGTTCTCCATAAAGGTAATGTCCGGCCCGAGTATGAAACGGTATCCGCCGAGGATGGTCTCGGCGTCCGGGTCCCAGACAATGAGTTGCTTGCAGGGATTGTCCATAAGGTCGAACTCGTCGATGTCCACGGCCTTCCCGGTGCCGCCTCCGGATGCCCGGAAAGTGATCTCTCTCAGACGCCCGATCTCGCGCAGAGTGTTGGGGGAGTCTTTCCAGTCGATTACATAGATTTCGTTTCCACCCTTGTTGGTGTCCCGGAGCTTCTTTTCCGGAGTGAGTTCAGCCTTGACCAGCTCGATGTCCACGGGCTCGATGATAGGTTCCATGATAGGTTCCATGGTTGTTGTCATGTATTAAATGCTATAGACTTTTTCCCTTACCCACTGCGCCCACTCCTGGGCGCTCTTCTCCTTGCCGAATGTGGCGGGGGCGATGGGCTCTCCCACCTTTACTGTGAAGGTGCTGTTCCTGGCCTTGTACATTTCGTCCGGAAGGAACAGCATGGCGAAGTTGAACTTGATGCCGAGCTTCTTGTTGAGGTTGGCCACCCGGTAGAAGCGCTTGGAGTTCTGGCCGATGAAATGGACCGGTACGACGTAGCGGCCGGTTTGGACGCTTTTGTTTATGAAAGCCTTGCCCCAGGGCAGGTCCTGGATCTTCCCGTCAATCTTTCGCGAGCAGGTCTTGCCCGGGAACATTATTATTTGGTTCTCGGAATTGAACGCCGCGTCGATGAGGGAGGGGAGGTCGCGGGACTGCCCGCCGATGACGTTCACGGGAACGCACATGGGGGCCAGGCCCTTGATGTTCATAAGGATGTCGTTGACCAGATACTTGATCTTTCTGTCGAAGCGGCGGCCGAACACCATTCCGAGTGTGACGCCGTCGATGCCGCCCAGGGGATGGTTGGACACAATGGTGAAACGGGTGCCCTCCGGAAAGCCGTCGAGGTGTTCCATACCTTCGACTTTGAGATTGACGCCGAGGTAGCGGATCGTGCCCTCGCAGAAGTCCACGCCGGTGTAACCCTTTGAAAGGTATCCGTTTATGTAGTCTTGGTGGATGAACTTCTTACCCCAGTTGATAAGGAATCTGGGGACCCGGCCCTTTCCTGCCTTGGATTCAACGACCTTCTCAAGGTCGATTGTCATTGAAGCGTCCTCGGTCATTATAGTTCGGTTTTAGTACTCACAAATATATAAAAAAACCGTGTGTTTGTCAATCAACACACGGAAAAAGTAATCTTGCCGAAGCCCCGCCCTTTCAAGGCATTTCGCAGTGATAGGCTTCCACGGCGCTAAGCACGGCTTTGTCCCTTGAGGACGTTATCCTGACGCGTATGGCATCGGTGGTGACGTCGGAGAAGCGTAGGATGCGCCGGAAGCCGACGTTGGTCCCGGTTACGATCACTTTCCATTGCCCGTCCACCTTGGCATCGACGGAGAGGGATTCTATCCTTTCACCTATGGCGCCCACCGGTTCCCGGAGGACGATGCGATTGACGGTAACGGGCTTGCGTGTGCGGACTGTCAGTCCGTCCGCCTTGGCCCAGGTGGCCATGTTCCCGTCAAGGGCGTGCGCCGGGCCTTTGGCGCCGGCGAGGAGATCCTTGCCTTCGCCATAGGTCGCTTCGATGAGCCGTCCGACTCCGCGGAGCGTTTCCTTGTCGCGCTCCGAGAAGCGTCCGTCACGGTTCGGGGGGACGTTCAGGAGAAGGATGGAGTTGCCTCCTGCGGCCCTCTCGTAAATGTCGAACACTTCGTCCGCTGTCCGGACCCTCTGTTCGTCGTCGTTCCTGAAGAACCATCCGTCGCGGATGGAAGTGTCAGTCTCGGAAGGGAGGTAATGCAGGTAGAACGGCCTGTCGTGGGAAAGATAGACCTCTCGTGTGCCGAGCACTCCGAGCATGTCCTCGAAAGAAGTCATGACGGCAGGGTCCTCGTCGAAGGTCACCACGTTGAATTCGGCATCGCGCGTGTCGCCGGCTTCGTTGCCGCACCAGCGGATGTCCTCGCGGCCGAAGACTGCCGCATCCGGAGCGAGGGTTCGGATGACTTCGCGCCATGCGGTATAGTCATAGGTCTGTCCGCCCTTGCGCTTAGGGTGCGCTCCGTCCAGCCAGACCTCCGATATGGGACCGTACTCCGTCAGCAGTTCGAACAACTGGTTGAGGTAGTATTCGTTGTAGTCGTCCACCGTGAAAGTGAACGTAGTCTTGTTCGCGAACGGACGTCCTTCCACGGGGCGGGGGATGGTGCGAGGGGTCTTGGCGCTGAGGTTGCCGTAGAGGCCGTCGGGCGACTCGATCTGGTAGAGGTCGGCGGGGGAGAGGTAGATGCCCAGTTTTAGTCCGTATTCGCGGCAGGACTCGGAGAGCTCGCGCAGGATGTCGCCCTTGCCGTCCTTGTAGCCCGTGGACATGATGCCGTGCGTCGTGTACCTTGTCTGCCAGAGGCAGAATCCGTCGTGATGCTTGACGGTGAGGATGACCATCTTCATCCCCGCCGCCTTCATCTCGCGGCACCACTCGTCCGTGTGGAGCTCTTTCAGGTCGAAGACCGCCGGGTCCTCGAAGCCCGTGCCCCATTCGCGCCCGGTAAAGGTGTTGGGTCCGAAATGCAGGAAGCCTATGAAGCCGTTTTCCATCGCATCCAGCTGGCGCCGGGTGGGAACTAGACTGGCCGCCTTGCGGATGACCTCTTTATCGGTATCGGCCGCTTCGACGCGGACGGTTCCGACGTATCCGCGGCCTTCCCGCACGGGACTGCCGCATGCTGCCGCAAGGGCGGCTAGCCCGAGCAGCAGGATGTTGGCTTTCAAGCGTTTCATTTGCTGAGAGGTGGGTACTGCCTAGATGGTGTCGAAGGCGAACTTCTCCCAGGGGAGGTCGGCGTCCTTGCCCTCGAAGAGCACCTGGTAGAGATGGTGTATGAGGGGGAACTCCTTCATATCGACTTTGCCGTTCGGAGTCTCCACGCCTTTCTCCGCAAGGACGGAGATGCCCTCGTACAGGCTCTTGACGGCGCTGATGGACTCGAGCGTGATGCCTTTGAGCTTGAGCTGGGCTTCCTCGCGGGAATAGCCTTCGCCAAGAAGTATGCCGAAGGCCCTGGTGCGGCCGCCTTCAACGGTCACGAAGAGGTCGCCGAGACCCATCGAGATGCAGTCGGTCTCGGCCTTGACGGTGCGCAGGATCCTGCGCATCTCGCGGGCCGCCTGGAAGAAGACGGCGGCCTGCGCGTTCACGCTTGCGGGCTTGTCGGGATCCTCCCTGCGGCCGAGGCCGATGGCGATCGCTGGGCCGAGGGCGTAGGCGTTCTTTATGGCCACCGCATACTCGAGGCCGGTGACGTCATGGGTCATGGACACGTGCAGGAAACCGGTCTGCAGGCACTCCTTCATCATCCTGAGCACGTCGGCGTCTTCGCCGCTGACGGTCGTGGCCGTGTGCTCGCCGTCGATGATGTCCTGGGCTATGCCGGGGCCTCCGAGCATATAGACCTTTCTGTCGATGCCTTCTGCGGAAAGTTGCCTCTCCCAGTACTGCGGCCAGGTGGAGAGGGATCCGTCTTCATTGACTCTCAAGCCTTTGACAACAGTGATGACGGGAATCTCGACGGGGATGAACTTGAGTACCTCCTCGAGGAACCACTCCGCACCGTAGGAAGAGATGCCTCCAATTACGAAGTCGGAGCCGGGAACGGCTTTCCGCCAGTCCTCGAACTGATAGTATGATATGCCGGCGGGGAAGGGACGGGTGAGTTTGGGATTCCGGCCGGTGCGGATGCATTCGTCGATGACATCCCTGTCATAAGGGGTGCCGACGACCTTGAGGGAAACGCCGTTCTCCGAAAGGGGGAATACGAGTGCGGATCCCATCACTCCGAGTCCTATAATGGTTACTGTCCTTGACATACAATCTGGTTAAGGCTTAGGCTTCTTTACGGAAGAGGCCACAAAGTTAGTGTTTTGAAAGGGATTTTTCAATTCTTTCGTATCTTTGCAGTCAGAAAGGTGGAGCGATCTGCCGCGGCTTATGCTGAGGAAAGTCCGGACAGGACAGGGCACCCCGCTGCGGAAAGCGCAGGTGGGAGCGATCTTACGCCGGCCGTAACAGAGAACAACCGCCGCCTTCGCTGAGAGGCTTTGCCTCTGACGGAAGACGGCAAGGGTGAAAACGCGAGGCAAGAGCTCACGACGGCGTGCAGCGATGCGCGCCGGGTACGGCACCGGGGCCTGCAAGACCAAATATACCGGCAGACGAGGGCGGCCCGCCCGATGCCGGGGGGTAGGTTGCGAAGATAAATGGCAGATTCAAAAACAGAAACCGGCTTACGGCTCCGCCTTTTTTTATGATTGCTATGAGAAAGTCGTTCATGCTGCTCTCACTCCTGCTTGCCGTGCTGCTGTGCAGCGGCTGCGAGGCCAAGGTCAAGGAGTACAAGGTCAAGGTCGTGAAGGAGTATCCCCACGACACGGGGTCCTATACCCAGGGTCTGTTCTTCCATAACGGTGACCTGTACGAGAGCACCGGACAATATGGCTCTTCGACCTTCCGCAAGGTCGAGCTCGCCACCGGCAAGGCCCTCGAGAAGCTCGACTTCAACCGCAAGTATTTCGTCGAGGGATCAGTTGTGCTGGGCGACAATCTCTATATACTTACCTGGGAGAGCAAGGTCGCGTTCATCTACGATGCGAAGACCCTCGAATATAAGTCCACCTATTCCTATCCCCGCGAAGGCTGGGGCCTCACTACCGACGGCAAGCAGCTGATCGCCTCCGACGGCAGTTCGCGCCTGTATTTCCTGGACGGGGAGTACAAACTCCAGAAGGCCGTGGACGTCAAGCTCGACGGCCGGCCGATCCGCTATCTCAACGAGCTGGAGTACATCGACGGCAAGGTCTGGGCCAACGTCTATACCACCGACCTCATCGTCATCATCAATCCTTCCACGGGCGTCGTCGAGTCCACGGTCGACTGCACCGGCCTGTTGCCTGAGCAGCTGCGCGACCGCCGCACCGACGTCCTCAACGGCATAGCTCTCGACCCGGCTTCCGGAAAGATCTACCTCACCGGAAAGTACTGGAAGCGTCTCTACGAGATCGAACTCGTCGAAAAGAAATAGTTCCATCCCTTGGCATCCTTCTACCGCCGGTTGAAGGATGGGGGCCATATAACGAATTAATCCCGCATCACTGCGGGATTAATCGGTTAGTTAGTAGTGTATTTACCTCTGAAAAAGGTTAATTATTGTTGGTTAGATCTCTTTTGCAAGAGTAGAGTGTGTTCTAAATTGTAACGTTTTAATTACAATGCAAAGGTAGTGAACTTTTGGGATTCTGCAAACTTTTTCAAGAGAAAATGTCCCCTTCCGATATTTTTTTAAGAATTAGTATCTTTGTAAATATGAGACGACTCTTATTGTCAGCCATCGCCGTTTTCCTGGCATTCTGCGCTCTGGGCGCTGATATTCCGGGACTTGGCGCGCATCCGCGGCTCCTGCTTCCGGCAGGGGAGGAGCCGCGCATCGGCGCCGGCAGCCCGCTCGCCAGGCCCGACAGCGTCATCCTCGCTTTCAGCGACGCCGTCCTCGACATCCCTCCGGTGGAGAGGGTGATGACAGGCAGGCGCCTGCTGCATACCTCGCGCGAGGCTTTGAAGCGCATATTCTGGCTGTCGTGGACGTATCGTGTCCACGGCGGAGAGGCATATGCCCGCAGGGCGGTGGAGGAGATGCTCGCAGTCAGTGGGTTCTCCGACTGGAATCCTTCCCATTTCCTGGATGTGGGAGAGATGACGATGGCCGTGGCCATAGGATATGACTGGCTGTATGGCGAAATGACTCCTGCGGAGCGGGAGAAGGTAGCCGGAGCCATCCTGGACAAGGGGCTGAACGCCGCTCTGGATGAGGGTGCCGCATGGTTCTATACCAGTGAGATCAACTGGAACTCCGTCTGCAACGCCGGTATGGTTTACGGGGCTCTCGCCGTCTGGGAGGAGGCTCCGGAGTTCTGTTCGGCGATGCTGGCCAAGTCCTTGGAATCCAATAAACTGGCATATAATGGATATTCCGGCGGAGGCTATGCCGAAGGATATAATTACTGGGGCTACGGATCCTCGTTCCAGGTCATGCTGGAAGCGGCCGTCGAGACGGCTTTGCCCGCATTGTTCCGGGACCCGAAGCCCGACGGATACGGCGACTTCCTGGCCTCGGCGGATTTCGTCCGCTTCACCAGTACGCCGGCCGGAAACTGCTTCAGTTTCTCGGACTGCAGACGCAAGGCCGTAGGGCAGTATATGCAGGCATGGATGGCCGGGCACGGCGGTTCCGGTTCCTTGCTTTATCCCGAGATACACATAATGGAGGATACCGGATACTCGAGCCTTTGCGAAGAGAGACTGTTTCCGATGTACCTCATCAGCATGGCCTCTTCAGGGATGCAGCCGGATGTCGAACCGCCTTCCGACCACTATTACACCTGCGGAGGGACTACGCCCGTTTTCGTATACAGGGAAGGGTGGAGGTCACGGGATGACGATTACCTCGGCATCAAGGGCGGGCTGACCATGTCCAGCCATTCCCATTGTGACCAGGGCTCCTTCTACTACGAGTCCGATGGAGTGGCCTGGGCTACTGACCTCGGAATGCAGGACTACAATTCTCTGGAATCGGCCGGGGTGGACTTGTGGGACATGACCTGGGACAGCGAGCGCTGGCAGGTGTTCCGTATAGGTCCCTTCTCGCACAATATCCTGACAGTGAACGGCCATGTCCCGAATGTCAGGCACCCCGTGGATTTCCGTACGGTCTGGATGCCGGAAAGGCCTTTGGCGGGGGACCGTATCGGGGCGGCACTCGACCTGACCGAACTGTACACCGAGGATCTGGAATCCTGTTCGCGGGAAGTATGGTTGCAGGGAGACGACCTGCACGTGGTCGATCTTGTACAGGCCGGGGACTCGGCCTGCACCGTCCGCTGGGCCATGTGTACCGAAGCGGAGACCGTCGGCCTTCAGCCGGACGGAGTCTCCTTCGAGCTGGGGGCGGGCGGGCACCTGAGAGTGCTGTCGGCGGAAATACTGGACGGGGAACGACCGGCGGCCGGGACCTGGCCGGTGACTTATGATCCCGCCCGTCCGGACCTTGACGGCATGGAGTATCTTCATCCCACTGATGAACCCAATCCCGGCTCTTCTCTTGTCGGGTACACCTTCACCTTGCAGGCGCATCGGAAAGCTGCCCTGCATGTGATTCTCAGGAAGTTGAATTAGCTTTTATTTCTTCAGGAGCTCCGGGCGGAGGGCCTTGGTGCGGGCGAGCGCCTGCTCGTCCTGCCATGCCCGTATCAGCTTGGGATTGCCGCTCAGGAGAACGTCGGGGACCTTCCAGCCATTGAATTCGGCGGGACGGGTATAGACGGGAGGGGAGAGGAGGTCGTCCTGGAAGGAATCGCTCAGAGCGGAGGTCTCGTCGGTCAGGGCCCCGGGGATGAGGCGGATGATGCTGTCGGCCAGCAGGGCCGCAGGGATCTCCCCGCCGCTGACGACATAGTCGCCCACGGAGATCTCACGGGTGACGAGATGCTCGCGGATGCGGTGGTCGACTCCCTTGTAGTGGCCGCAGAGGATGATGATGTTCTCCTTGAGGGAGAGTTCGTTGGCTATGCCCTGGTTCAGGACCTCGCCGTCGGGGGACATGTAGATGACCTCGTCGTAGTCTCTCTCGGCTTTCAGCTCCTCGATCATCCTGAAGACCGGCTCCACCATCATGACCATCCCGGCGTCTCCGCCGTAGCTGTAGTCATCGACGTTCTTGCGCGGGCCGATGCCGTATTTGCGGAGATGATGGACGTGGATTTCGACCAGGCCTTTCTTGATGGCGCGGCCGACGATGGAGTGCGCCAGAGGGCTCTCCAGAAGCTCCGGAACTACGGTCAGGATATCGATTCTCATGGGCGTTCGTACATTTTGAATTATGTTCTGCAAAAATAGCGTTTTTATCCAACTTTTTGGTATATTTGCGTTCTACTACCTATTTATTTACTGATACTCTATTATTTTATGAGCGAAATTATCCTTCCTGAAGAGAACCTTTCTTCAGATGTACTTGAGAACAAGGACGCCGTCGTCGCCGAGCCTGTCACCCCCGAAGTCGAAAACGTAGTCGAAGAAGCCGCTGCTCCCGCAGAAGAGGCTCCGGCCGAGGAGCCCGCCGCCGAGCCTGCAGAGGCTCCCGCAGCTGAAGCTCCCGCAGAGGAGCCTGCCGCCGAGGCCGCTCCCGCCCAGGAGCCCGTCAACTTCGCGGAGAAGACCCTGGCCGAGCTTTCCGAGCTCTTCGAGAAGCTTGGTACGGGACTCGAGCGCGTAAAGCGGTCCAAGGAAGCGGAAGCCATCAAGTCCGCCTTCTACAAGCGCCTCTCCAAGGAGAAGGCCGAGGCCGGACTGGGCACCGTCGACGAGCCGTCTGCCGACGCCCCCGTCGAGGAGACCGCGGCCGCCGAGAGCGACGATACCGTGAAGAACAATCCCTTCGAGGTCATCGAAGCCGGCTTCAAGTCCTTGTACAATGATTACAAGAAAGAACGCGCCGAGTTCAACCGCCAGCTGGAAAAGGAGCGCGAGGACAACCTCGCCGCCAAGCAGGGCCTCATCGAGGAGCTCAAGACCCTCGTCGAGAAGCAGGAGGACGTGGGTTCCTCCTTCCCCGCCTTCCGTGAGATCCAGAACCGCTGGAGGGCCACCGGCCCCGTCCCTGCCCAGAACTACAGGGACATCAACGATACATACCAGTACTATGTCGAGAAGTTCTACGACATGGTGAAGATCAACCGCGACCTCCGCGACCTCGACTTCAAGAAGAATCTCGAGGCCAAGGAAGCCTTCTGTGCCGCAGCCGAGAAGCTCTCCGAGAACGAGAACGTCGTCGAGGCTTTCCGCGAGCTCCAGAAGCTCCACGAGCAGTGGAAGGAGTTCGGCCCTGTGGCCAAGGAGTACCGCGACTCCATCTGGGAGCGCTTCAAGGCCGCCACTGCGGTCATCAACAAGCGTTACCAGGGTTATTTCGAGGACCAGAAGTCCAAGCAGGCCGACAACCTCGCCGCCAAGACCAAGCTCTGCGAGCAGGTCGAGGAGATAGCGGAGAAGGAAGTCAATTCCTCCAACGAGTGGAATTCCCTGTCCAAGGAGATCGAGGACATCCAGAAGCAGTGGCGCGGCATCGGTTTCGCCTCCAAGAAGGAGAACCAGAAGATCTACGACCGCTTCCGCGCGGCCTGTGACAAGTTCTTCGAGAAGAAACGCGTGTTCTATACCCAGTATAAGGACAACATGAACGAGAACCTCGACAAGAAGATGTCGCTCATCGAGCAGGCCGAGGCCCTCAAGTCCAGCACTGAGTGGAAGAAAGCCACGGACCAGTTCATCAACCTCCAGAAGCAGTGGAAGGAGATCGGTGCCGTGCCGCGCAAGAAGAGCGAGCAGCTCTGGAAGCGCTTCCGCGCCGCCTGCGACGAGTTCTTCGAGGCCCGTGACAAGCAGTCCAAGCCCGAGAACGACTTCTACGGCAACCTCAAGGCCAAGCGCAAGCTCATCGAGGAGATCGAGGCCTATGTCCCCGGAGCGGACGACGATGCCGCTATGCAGGACTTCACCGCCAGGTGGCAGGAGATCGGCTTCGTGCCGTTCAAGGAGAAGGACGCCGTGAACCAGGCCTATCGCGAGGCGATGCAGGCCAAGTTCCCCGGCTTCGGCTCCCGCGCCCCGAGGGGCGGCGCCGGCCGCGGCCCCGCCAAGCCGCGCAGCGAGAAGGACATCCTCATCCAGCGTTACAATACTCTCCAGTCGGAGATCGATACATACGAGAACAACATCGGTTTCTTCGCTATGTCCAAGAACGCCGAATCCCTGATCAAGCAGATGCAGAAGAGGATAGAGGATGCCAAGGGTGAGCTCAAGGAGCTCGAAGCAAAGATCAGGCAGGCAGAGGAGACGGCAGCGGAGGAGTAGTATGGACAAGAATTCAATTACCGGTCTCGTCCTCATAGGACTGATCCTCTTCGGCTTCACCTGGTACCAGTCCAGGCAGTTCAACAAACAGATGGAGATCCAGGCCCAGCTGGACTCCGTAGCCCGCGTGGAGGCGCTCGAGCGCGCCGCCATGGATTCGGTGGCGGCCTTGTCCGCCCTGCCGGACAGTGTAGCGGCCGACGGATTGGCGGCCCAGCCCGCCTCCATCTACAAGGACTCTCTCCTGGAGCTTTCGCACAATGCTTCCGCCGAGTTCCTGACCCTCGAGAACGACAAGATCGCCGTCACCTTCACGACGCAGGGCGCCCAGCCCTATTCCGTTCAGGTCAAGGATTACAAGACCTACGAGCAGGAAGACCTCTTCCTCATCAAGCCCGGAGCGGGGGATTATTCCATCCGGCTGTATGCGGGGGAGTACATCAATACCTCCGATTTCGTATTTTCCGTAGCGGAGCGTACGGACTCTTCCGTCGTGATGCGCCTCCCCTTCGCACAGGGAGGATACATCGAGCAGAAGTACGTCCTTCGCAAGGATTCCTATTCCGTGGACAACCTCCTGTCCTTCACGGGAATGCAGGGAGTTATCCCGCGCAACGTGTCGTCCTTCGACCTTGATTTCTCCATCACTGTCCCCAGGATGGAGAAAGGCTACCGCAACGAATCGCAGTACTCCAAGATCGACTATTACTTCGAAGGCGAGAAGAAGCCCGAGGAGATCGGCCGCGGCCGCAACGGCAGCCGCAGGATCGACTCCAAACTCTCCTGGTTCGCTTTCCAGCAGCAGTTCTTCTCGGCCATCATGCGCGCACCGGCGCAGTTCGCCTCCGGTCAGCTTTCCGTCGCCTTCGTGCCGGAGACTGACGAGAGCCATGACCTGATGACATGCGCTGCGGATATGCGCTGCGAGTTCCAGCCGGGACAGAATGTCGCGGTTCCCTTCGAGTTCTATTTCGGACCGAACCACTTCCAGACCCTCAAGGCCTATGACCTTAAGTACGAGAAGATCATCCCCCTGGGAGGCTGGCTTGTCGGCTGGTTCACCCGTTTCGTGATCATCCCGCTGTTCAACTTCCTGCACCGCTTCATCGGCAACTTCGGACTCATCATCCTCCTGATGACCATCATCATCAAGATCGTCGTGATGCCTCTGACCAACAAGTCGTACATGTCATCGGCCAAGATGTCGGCGCTCAAGCCCGAGATGGAGAAGCTCAACGAGAAGTATCCCAAGCAGGAGGACGCGCTGAAGAAACAGCAGGCTACCATGGACCTGTACAAGAAGGCCGGGATCAGCCCGGCGGGAGGATGCCTCCCGACCTTGCTGACTTTCCCGATCCTGTGGGCCATGTTCCGCTTTTTCCCTGCGTCCATCGAGCTGCGCCAGCAGCCTTTCCTGTGGTGCAAGGACCTGTCGGCGTATGATTCCATAATCGACTATGGGACCAAGATTCCCATCCTCGGAGACCACCTGTCGCTCTTCGCCCTGCTCATGGCGGTGACCATGTGGTTCTACTCCAAGATGACCATCGGCAACCAGCCGACCGGCAATGACCCCAATGCCCAGAGCATGCGGTTCATGAGCCTGTGGATGATGCCGATCATGATGTTCTTCATCTGTAACAATCTTTCCGCCGCCCTCAGCTACTATTACCTGCTCAGCAACCTCTTCATGATGCTGCAGAACTGGATCCTCCGCAAGTTCTTCGTCAAGCCCGAGGAGATCCGCGCCAAGATCAAGGCGGCAGAGAACAAGCCTGCGCCCAAGAGCAAGTGGCAGCAGCGCCTCGAAGAGGCCCAGCGCATGCAGCAGGCCCAGCTCAGGGAGCAGCAGAAGAAACAGCGCAGATAATGATAGAAGAGAATCTCAATCGTATAAAGTCGGAACTGCCATCAGGGGTCAAACTGGTGGCAGTTTCCAAATTCCATCCGATGGAAGCCATCCTGGAGGCCTACCAGGCCGGTCAGACCGTCTTCGGCGAGAACCGCCCGCAAGAGCTGGCCGGCAAAGCTGTCCAGCTGCCACAGGATATCGAGTGGCATTTTCTGGGGCATTTACAGACCAACAAACTCAAGATGGTGCTTCCGTACGCGACGCTGGTGCAGTCGGTGGATTCGGTCCATCTTCTGCAGGCGATAGACAACTGGGGCTTCAACAATGACAAGATCATCAGCGTACTTCTCGAGCTCCACATCGGGGCGGAGGAGACCAAGCAGGGATTCCATGAGGAAGAGATCCTCGACATCCTGTTCCATGCCGATGACTATAAGAACATCCGTTTCTGCGGCCTGATGGGCATGGCGTCGCATACTGATGACCAGGAAGTGATCAACGCCGATTTCGAGCGCATAGACACCTTCATGGCCTACCTCGTGGACCTTTTCCCCGAGCTGACGGACTTCAACCAGCTCTCCATCGGCATGTCCGATGACTGGCCGATAGCGGTGAGGCACGGCTCCACGATGGTCCGCATCGGTACCGCCATTTTCGGTGCCAGGGAATACTAAAAAAAAGCGGCTGCTTTCGCAGTCGCTTTTTTATGAGCTTTGTCGTGAATTACTTCATGATGCTTTGCATTTTGAAATAAGCAGGCTTATTTCATAATAACCTTGGCCATTTCGCAGACCTTGTTGGAGTAACCCCACTCGTTGTCATACCAGGCGCAGAGCTTGACGAAGGTCTTGTCGAGCTGGATACCGGCCTTGACATCGAAGATGGAGGTACGGGGATCGTTGCGGAAGTCGGTGGAGACCACAGCCTCGTCGGTATAGCCAAGGACACCCTTGAGCTCGCCCTCGGAAGCCTCCTTCATGGCGGCGCAGATCTCATCGTAGGTAGCCTCTTTTGCGAGCTCCACGGTCAGGTCGACGAAGCTGACGTCGGAGGTGGGGACGCGGAGGGACATACCGGTGAGCTTGCCATTGAGCTCGGGGAGAACCTTACCAACGGCCTTTGCAGCGCCGGTGGACGAAGGGATGATGTTCTCGAGGATACCGCGGCCGCCTCTCCAGTCCTTCTTGGAAGGACCGTCAACGGTCTTCTGGGTAGCGGTAGCAGCGTGAACGGTGGTCATGAGGCCGCGGACGACACCGAACTTGTCGTTGATGACCTTGGTCATAGGAGCCAGACAGTTGGTGGTGCAGGAAGCGTTGGAGATGATCTTCTGGCCGGCGTAGGTCTTGTCGTTGACGCCGTAGACGAACATCGGGGTAGCGTCCTTGGAAGGGGCGGACATGATAACCTTCTTGGCGCCAGCCTTGAGGTGTGCGGAAGCAAGCTCCTCAGTGAGGAAGAAACCGGTGGACTCGACGACTACGTCGACACCGAGCTCGCCCCAGGTGATGTTGGAAGGATCCTTCTCTGCGAAGACCTGGATCTTCTTGCCGTCGACGACAAGATAGTTGCCCTCAGCCTTGACGTCGCCACTGAAGTGACCGTGGACGGAGTCATACTTGAGCATGTAAGCGAGATAATCGGCATCGAGGAGGTCATTGATACCTACGACCTCGATCTCACCTGCGAAATTCTCATAAGCTGCACGGAATACCATACGGCCGATACGGCCAAATCCGTTAATACCAAGTTTTACCATTGTGATAGTTTTATATTAAAAAGTTAAACGTATTTACAGGCTTTGTACCTTCTTCGAAATCAATGCAAATTTATGAAAAAATTGCTGAAAATCCATATCTTTGTTTTATAAATCGATTTGTGGATGAAGATTCTTGTTACGAATGACGACGGATACCGCGCAAAGGGTATAAAGTCCCTTGCGGACATCATGAAAAAATACGGGGAAGTGACAGTTGTGGCGCCCAAGACGCACCAGTCCGGCACCTCCATGGCCGTCACCCTGGGCTTCCGCCCGATCGCGGTCAGGGACTTCGGAGACGTGGACGGAGTGCGCTGGTTCTATGTCGACGCCACCCCTGCCAGCTGCGTCAAGTTCGCGGTCGACAACATTTTCACCGACGGCAAGCCGGACCTTGTGGTCAGCGGCATCAACCACGGGACCAACACCGCCACGGCGGCGTGCTATTCCGGCACGCTCGGCGCCGTGGAGGAGGCGTCCCTCAGCGGCATCCCCGCCATCGGCGTGTCTCTGGACAACCTCAGCGCGGATGCCGACTTCTCGGTCGTCGAGGAACTTTTCCCTGCCTTGCTGGACCGCATAATGGCGTCCAAGTGCTTCGAACGGGGGACTTTCCTGAACGTCAACTATCCGAACCTTCCCGCTGCGGAGATTAAGGGCGTGCGGCTCGCGCACATGGGGCGCGGCCACTGGGAGAGGGAGTTCCAGGAGTATGATCCGGAATACATCAAGCGGATGGGCATCGACCTGACCGCATACAGCATACGCTGGGTGGATTTCGTGCCCGAGGAGGGCGAGGAACTCTATTTCATGGTGGGTACCTTCGTCGACGACCCTGACAATGTCCCGGGAGCTGACCATCACCTGGTCAAGGAAGGCTACGTCACAGTGACCGTACACAATCTTGACAATACCGACCGCGCCCTGGCCGAGCGCCTGCGCAAGTCCGGTTTCGAGTCGGGTTTCTGATATGAAGTACTATATCGTCGCAGGAGAGGCGTCCGGAGACCTTCACGGGTCCAACCTGATGAAGGGACTCTACGCCGAGGACCCGGAAGCGGAGATCCGCTTCTGGGGCGGCGACCTTATGGAAGCGGCCTGCGCGGGGCGCGGAGCGCTCGTGCGCCATTACCGCGAAGGTGCGGTAATGGGCATCAGCGACGTGCTCGCCAAGGCCGGCAGGCTGCTGGGCAATGTCCGGGCCTGCAAGGCAGACATTGCCGCCTGGCGGCCGGACGCGGTAATCCTTATCGATTATCCCGGTTTCAATTTCAAGATAGCGAAGTTTGCACACAAGGCCGGACTCAAGGTCTTCTACTATATAGCACCCAAGACCTGGGCTTCGCGCGAAGGGCGCAACCGGAAACTGCGCAAATACGTCGATAAACTCTTTATCGTCTTCCCTTTCGAGGTTCCTTATTTCGAGAAGGAGGGCATTCCGTTCGTCTACAAGGGCAATCCTCTCGTCGACGCCGTCGACGGGCACGGCTATGCCCGTCCCGTCGACGGCCAGTACATCGCGCTGCTCGCAGGCTCCCGCAAGGGGGAGATCGCGCGGATGATGCCCGTATGCATGGAGTCTGCCGACAGGCTGGGATGCAAGGTGGTCGTGGCCGGCGCCCCGGCGCGCAGCGAAGCGGATTACGCGCCGTACATCGCCGGCCGCCCCAATGTCGAACTGCTCTTCGGCAGGACATACGATATCCTGAAATATGCCGACGCGGCCGTCATCAATTCCGGGACGGCATCGCTGGAGGCGGCGCTCATCGGCACACCCCAGGTGGTATGCTGGAGCGGATCGAAACTGACTATCTTTGTGGCGAGGCATATCTTCCGGGTAGGGGACCATCTGAAATTCATCAGCCTTGGAAACCTCATAATAGACAGGCAGGCTTTCCGGGAACTTATACAGGAGGACTTCACGGCGGATGCCGTCGTGGAGGAGGTTCGCCGCCTTACGGGCGATGCGGAGTACCGCGCGCGCATGCTGTCCGACTATTCGGACATCCGCAGCGCGCTCGGCGGCTCCGGCGCTTCCAGGGCCGTCGCCGCAGCAATGATCAAAGAACTTACGCCATGACTGTCAAGGATTTGGATTTCTGCATAATAGACGCGCACAGCCATCTCTGGCTGCGCCAGGACGCCGTTGTGGAAGGCCAGCGCATCTTCCAGCTCAGCAACGGCCGCTCCATCTTCTTCGGCGAGGAGAGGCAGATGCTGCCGCCGTTCATGGTGGACGGCCGCAACACCGCAGGCGTTTTCCTGTCCAACATGGATTACGCCCGCGTCTCGGCGGCCGTCGTCGTCCAGGAATTCATCGACGGCCTGCAGAACGAGTATCTGGCGGAGGTGGCCAGGGGCTGGCCGGAGCGCTTCAAGGTCTGCGGCATGTGCGACTACCGCAGGCCGGGCTTCCTCGACGATGCCCTGTGCCTGATCGCCTCCGGCATGTATGCCGGGATGGCGATTCCCGGGCACCGTCTCTCCCGGCCGCTCAACGATCCAGAGTTCATGGCCATGTACGCCAGGATGGAACGCTACGGTATGTTCCTCTCGCTCTGCCTTCACGAGGACAACCACCAGATTGCGGAAGTTGAGGACATCGTCGCTTCGTTCCCCGGCCTCAAGATTGCCATAGGCCATTTCGGAATGGTCACTACGCCGGGCTGGCTGGACCAGGTCCGCCTCGCCCGGCACGACAACGTCTATGTCGAGTCCGGTGGCATCACCTGGCTCTTCAACGAGGAGTTCTACCCCTTTGACGGGGCCGTCCGCGCCATCCGTCAGGCAGCGGACGAGGTCGGTATCGGGAAACTCATGTGGGGCTCCGACTATCCCCGTACTATAACCGCCATTACTTACCGCATGTCCTTCGACTTCATCCTCAAGTCCGACCTGCTCGACTACGACGAGAAACGTCTCTTCCTCGGCGGCAACGCCAGCCGTTTCTACGGCTTTGAAGATATCTTCATACCCCATTACGTCAAAAACATGTCAGAATGATCAGCAATATGAAAAGACTAGTTTTACTTCCGCTTATTGCGGCTTTCCTGTTCTCCATGAATGGAGCGGACGCCCGCGAGGTCCTCAGCATCAATGAGGAATGGACCTTCACCCCTTCCCGGTCGGTATCGTCCGGCCGCTTCTTCGGAGGCGGCGCCGGACAGACCGTGGACTTGCCCCATACCTGGAACGCCTCCGACTTCATGGACAACGCCGGCTACCGCCGCGGCTATGGCACCTACACCAAGCAGCTCGACATTCCCGATGAATACCGCGGGAAGAGGGTTTTCCTCAAGTTCGAGGGTGCCGGATCCATGGCTACCGTACTGGTCAATAATCAGATAGTAGGGGAGCATAAGGGTGCGTACAATTCTTTCGTCTTCGAGATCACGCGCAATCTCCGCATCGGAGCGACCAATACCGTCAC
>JAEEGG010006617.1_pt1 | contig 27121 bp, 25 predicted proteins | sample 9134161 | NCBI WGS metagenome assembly JAEEGG01 (sample SAMN16246543, study PRJNA631951) | gut metagenome | biome: gut microbiome; feature: rumen; material: CR-attached | host: Bos | place: Iran: Karaj | collected 2018-10 | reverse complement strand
CCACGTTCCTGCTGGGCATCTTCTGGTCCCGCATCAACGCCAAGGGCGCCGTCTGGGGCCTCACCGTCGGCTTCATCCTCGGTATGGGCAAGCTCACCATCCAGACCTTCTTCGGGCCCGGAAAACTCGAAAATCCCGCGATCCTCTATAAGATCGGCGAATTCAACGCCTACTACGCTTGCGGCGTGCTCTTCCTCGCCACCGCGATCGTCCTGATCGTCGTCTCCCTGGCGACCAAGGCGCAGGATCCCGAACAGATCAAGGGCCTCACCTTCTCCTCCATCAACAAGGAAGAAGTCCGCGCCTCCATCCATCCGGTCGACATCGTCACCACGCTCATCGTGGTCGCCGCGATCCTGACCATCTACCTCTACTTCTCGTTCTGGACCGTCGGCCACGAACCCGCGGCCGTCCAGGCTGCCAAGGACCTCGCCGACCAGGCGGGCCAGTTCCTGCAGTAATCTGGCCGAACCGAAAGTATTTGGTTTATCCCGCCGCCGTCCGAGCAATCGGGCGGCGGCTTTTCTATGAGTTTTTTTGATAAGGCCAATAAGGCTGATGAGGCATAAGCCATATTCGCCTTATATGCCCTATAAAAAAAGCTTCCCCGTAAAACTGGGGAAGCATAAGAAAAAACAGGAGAGGAGAAGGGGCAGGGAATATTAGAGCGTCACGCCGTCCTTGAAGATGGCGATCTCCCGCGCATCGTTCTTTTCATTCTTCGTGGTCACTTCGCCGGAAGCGGTCTTCAGGACGAATTCGACGAAAGCATCGGTGTCGGGCTGCCCCTGGGCGTCCCAGTCGATCCAGTGCGGCTTGGACTGCGCCAGACGGGTGTTCGTGGCGACCTTCACGGTCGGGACCACGGTGCCGAACGGTGTGCCGCGTCCGGTGGTGAACAGCACGAGCTGGCACCCGGCGGCGGCGAGCACGGACGACGCGACGAGGTCGTTGCCGGGCCCCGCGAGGAGATTGAGGCCGGGCGTCTTCAGGCGCTGACCGTATTCGAGGACATCGACGACGGGCGACGAGCCGCCCTTCTGGACGCATCCGAGGGACTTGTCCTCGAGCGTGGAGATGCCGCCCGCCTTGTTGCCCGGGGACGGGTTTTCGTCGATGGGCTGGCCGTGGCGTTCGTAGTAGCTCTTGAACCCGTTGATCATGGAGACGCATTTGTCGAAGACTTCGCGTGAGACGCAGCGGTTCATCAGGAGCGTTTCCGCGCCGAACATCTCCGGCACTTCGGTCAGGACGGTCGTGCCGCCCTGCGCCGCCAGCCAGTCGGAGAAACGCCCGACGAGCGGGTTCGCTGTGAGGCCGGAGAGGCCGTCAGAGCCGCCGCATTTGAGGCCGACGCGGAGCGCCGAGACGGGGATGTCGGTGCGTTCCCGGACACGCGCCATGTCGAGCTCGGCGAGGAGTTCCAGCCCGCGGGCGTATTCGTCGCCGTCGTCCTGCGCGCGCAGGAACCGGATGTTGAGTTTGGAAATGTCGCCGAGGCGTTCCCTGAAGCTGTCGAGCGTGTTGTTTTCGCAGCCGAGGCCGACGATCAGCACGCCGCCCGCGTTCGGGTGGTGCGCGAACGCCGCCAGCAGGTTCGCCGTACATTCGTGGTCGCCGCCGAGCTGGGAGCAGCCGTAGGGGTGCGTTAGCGCGATGCCGCCGACCGCGTCCGCGAGACGACGCGCGAGGTCGTTCACGCAGCCGACGGTCGGGATCACCCACAGGTCGTTGCGGACGCCCGCCTGTCCGTCGGGACGGAGGTATCCTTTGAAGGTGCGCGTGGTTCTGATTTCAAGCGGCTTGAAATCGGGATTGTAGGCGTATTCGAGGAGTCCGGCGAGGTTGGACGCCAGATTGTGCGTGTGGACGTGTTCGCCGGGATTGATCTGCACCTTGGCATGTCCGATCGGCATGCCGTATTTGATCACGTTTTCGCCCGGCGCAATGGGGCGGATGGCGTACTTGTGGCCGTCGTCGCGGACCTCCACGTTGTCGAGCGGATGGATGATCATGGCTGTTTGGTGACTCCCTGTTCCACGGCGGCGGTGAAGCCGGGGACGGTGTTCAGGTCCATGCCCCAGAAATCCGCCTTGCCGAGGATGGTCTTCACGTCGGGTTTCGAGGCGAAGAACGCCTTGACCTCGGGCGCGTCGTTGATCTCGCAGGAACGGTAGAAGTCGATGAGGTAAGCCATGGACTGCGTGAGGCAGACGGGGAGTTTGCCGGTGAGCTTGAGGTAGTCGAGTAGCGTCGGGAGGACGCGGACTTTCCACTTGGAGACGGAGTTCAGCGCGATGGAGAGCAGTCTATGCTGGGCGTACGGGTTCGCGAAGCGTTCCAGCACGGATTCCGCGTAGGCTTTCTTTTCCGCCTCGGGCAGGTTCACGGTCGGCATGACCTCCTCGAAGAGGACGGTCCGCAGGAACTTGCCGAATTTTTCGTCGCGGACCATCTCGTCCACGAACGTGAATCCCGCCATATGCGCGCCGAGCACGCTGGCGGTGTGCGCGCCGTTCAGGAAACGGACCTTGCGCGTGCGGTACGGCGTCTGGTCGTCGGTGAAGAGGACGTTAAGTCCGGCCTTTTTCGCCGGGAGTTCCTTTTCGACCTCGGCGGGGCCTTCGATCACGAAGAAGAAGAACGGCTCGCCGCAGTCGAGGAGCTTGTCCTCGACGCCGAGCTTTTCGCAGTATTTCGCGGCGTCGGTGCGCGGATAGCCCGCCACGATGCGGTCGACGAGCGTGCTGCAGAAGATGCACTTGTCCTCGACGTAGCGGATGACCTCCGGATCGGCGAGGTACTTCAGGACGCATTCGCGGAGTTTCCGCCCGTTGTGCTCGATGAGCTCGCACGGGATGAAGATCAGGCCGCCGAGACCGGCTTTCGCGCGGGCGGTGACGAGCTTCGCGACCTTCGAGGGGAACGTGTCGGCGTCGGGACGGTATTCGATGCCCGCCTCGGTCGTGTTCGAGAAGACGAAACGCAGGTCGGGGTTCAGCGCCGCTTCGACGACCTGGTCCCACTGCGTGGCGGGATTGAGGCAGCCCTTCACGCAGTCGATCCGTTCGATCTGCTCGACCACCTGACCGTCCTTTACGCCGCGCAGGATCACGTGGTAAAGACCGCCCTGGGCGTTGATCACGTCGCACATGCCCTGCGGGAGCGGCTGGACGATCTGCACGGCGGAATCGAACACGCCGACTTTGTTCATGCGGTCGACCATCCAGTCGACGAACGCGCGCAGGAAATTGCCCTCGCCGAACTGGAGGACGCGGACGGGGCGGGTCAGAGGTGTTTCACGGGTCAGCTGTTTCATATCATGTGCTCCTTTCAATCCAGCGAAACGAGGTAACGGCAGACTTTCGCGGGGGCGTCGTGCCAGTCCTGAAGCGCCTGTCCGGCCTGATCGAAACCGTAGACGCGGGAGATCATCTTGCTGATCAGGAAGAGTCCGCGGGCGGCGAAGTCGATCACGCGGCGGAAGTTGCAGGGCATGGCGTTGCGGGAGCCGCGGATGTCGAGTTCCTTCTGCACGAAGAGTTTGGTCTCGTATTCGACGGGCGCTTTCGCGTAGCCGATGTAGGTGACGCATCCGGCGAACGCGACTTCGTCGACGGCGGCGCGGAAGGTCTGCGGAAGCCCGACTGCCTCGATTACGACGTTCGGACCGCGGCCGCCGGTGAGGTCGGCGAGCGCCTGGTGGAGGTCGGTCTTCGAGGAGTCGACGGTGTCGGTCGCGCCGAACTCGCGGGCAAGTGCGAGCTTTTCGGGGTCGACGTCGATCGCGATCATCTTCCGGACGCCCTTGCGGGCGAGGCCGAGCACCGCGCCGAGTCCGACGGCTCCGCAGCCGATCACGGCGGCGATGCTGTCCTCGGTCGCGCCGGAACGGTCGGACGCGTGTCCGCCGACGGTCAGCGGCTCAATGAGGGCGATCTCTTCCTGTTTCATGGCGTCGGCGTCGAAGAGCTTGGTCCACGGCACGACGATGTGTTTCGTGAGCGCGCCGTCGCGCTGCACGCCGAGGGTCTGGTTGAACTGGCAGCAGTTGGGGCGTTCCGCGAGGCAGCTGGGGCAGACGCCGCAGTTTGTGTACGGGGAGACGGTCACCTTCTGTCCGACGCGCCAGCAGTCCGGGACGCCGGGCCCCTTCGCCTCGATGACGGCGCTGATCTCGTGGCCGGGGATGCGGGGCAGGGTGATGAGCGGGTTTTTGCCGCGGAAGGTGTTGAGGTCGCTGCCGCAGAGGCCGACGAACTTGACGGCGAGCAGGACGCTGCCGGGCGTGAGTTCGGGGTCGGGGATTTCCTGATAGCCGGTTTCGAACGGCGCGGTGATGGAAAATGCACGCATGATGAGTTAACCTCCAAAATATGCTTTCAGGGCGGTTCCGCCCATGATCTGAGCTTGTTCGTTTTCGCTGAGGCGCGAGATGAACTCCCCGACGAGGCCGCGCCAGGCGGAGTAGTTCGTGGCGCAGGTGCAGACGGGCCAGTCGGAGCCGAACATCACGCGCTCGGGGCCGAAAGCGTCCAGCACGGTCTCGACGTACGGGCGGAGCTGGTCGGGCGTCCAGTTGCGGATATCGGCTTCGGTCACGAGGCCGGAGAGCTTGCAGTAGACGTTCGGGAAAGCCGCGAGCTTGCGGAGATTGTCCGCCCAGGGCTGCATTTCTCCGGCGGCGATCTTCGGTTTGGCGATATGGTCGAGCACGAAGACCTGCTCCGGCGAGTGGTTCTTCACGAATTCGATCGCGTAGGGCAGGTGGCGTTCGAAGATGAGGATGTCGTACACGAGATGCGCGGCGAGCAGACGGTCGATGCCGCGGTTGAACGCCTCGCCGAGGATGAACCGGTCGTCCGGCTCATCCTGCACCACATGGCGGATCGCGCGGAGTTTCGGGTTCGCGGCAAACTTTTCGAGCAGGGAAGGGAAGTCCGGCGAGGCGATCGGGAGCCAGCCGACGACGCCCGCGATGAAATCGTTTTCCTCCGCGAGCTTCAGGAGCCATTCGGTCTCCTCGACGCACTGGCGCGCCTGCACGGAGACCACGCGGTCGATCCCGGCGCGGTCGAGTTCGGGTTTGAGATCGGCGGGGAGGAAATCGCGGCGGAGCACGGCCATCTCGTCGGAGATCCAGCCGTAGTCCTGCGTATTGTAGTGCCAGAAATGATGATGCGCGTCAATTTTCATCGTCGATGACCTTTCTGCGGATGAGCTCGGCCCAGAACTCCGCGGGCGCATGGTGTTGAGCATAAGATGCGTTCACGGGGATGCGGGCGGGATCGGAGGTGTTCAGCGAGACCGCGACCACGCCGGGCTGACGGAATCCGTATTCGACGGCCGCAGCGGCCGGATCGAGGGAGAAATCCTTGCAGACGGCGAGGTAGTCGGCGCGTTTCCGGAACAGCGCGGCGTCGCGGACGGGATCCGCCTTGCGGTAGTCGAGCATGGAGCCGCCGGTGAGGAATCCGCCGTTGAACAGTGCGGAGTCGATGACGCCGACCCGGTCGGCCTTGAGTTTTTCCATGAACGCGCGGAGCTCGCGCGGATGGCGCAGGATAGTCGGGGCGCAGGCGAGCATCACCCAGTCGAATTTAATGTCATTATAGAGGCTGCGGATCACGTGCCAGTCCTTGGCGCCGATGCCGACCCCGCGGACGCGTCCGGCCTGCTTCAGCTCGAATAACGCACGGTAAGCCCCGAGGATGTCCTCGACCGTGCCGCCGCCAGCCAGAAATTCGTCGGGGTCGTGAACGGAAACGAGGTCGATGCCGCAGGCTCCGCCGAGCAGTTCCTCCGCCTCTTCGTAGCAGCGCATGATGCCATGGTAGGAGATGTCCTGTTCCGCGTCGTATTCGAGGCCGGCCCACACCCCCGGCTCGAACGTCGGTTCCGGAGTCGTGAGCGGTTTCCTGCGCCAGCCGAGCTTCACGCTGACCGTGATGCCGTCCGAGGGGACCGCGAGGTCGCGGAGCGCGCGTCCGATGGATTCGAGCGCGAGTCCCGCGCCGTATTTCCCGGCGGAGTCGATCGCGGGTTTCGCGGCGGTGCGGAACCAGGCGCGGGCGAGCTCGAGTTTCGTTTCGTATGGCAGGACGCGGTAGAGATTGCCGAGGCAGCTGGTCCCGAAAATGACCGGCGTGATCTCGAGTCCGTCTCTTGTCAGATTGGTTGTCATGGGTTGTCGTTTCCGCTTGTTGGGGGCAGATGAAAAAGGCGTTGATAGAAAATATTATATATGCGGAACGCGAAAAAAACAAACCAGAGTTAAAAATTAACGTGAACTTAACGTGAAACGGGAGAAAAAAGAACACCTGACAGGCTGATGATCCCGGCAGGTGTTTCAGGCGTAGCTTGTGTGCAGCAGTGTTTTATTTTGTCTCAGGAAAGTCGGGGAATTCGCCTTCGCAGGCGGATTCGTAGTCGGCGATCAGGGCGCGGATTTCGTCGCCGAGCGGGATCTTCGTCTTCGCCTCGAAATCGTAGCGCACCACGACGTCCTCGGCGAACGCGCACATCGTGCCCTTGTCATCGAACAGGGCGTGTTCCAGGACGATGCTCGTGCCGCCCGCCTTTTTGATGCGCGTGAGGATGCGGACATTGCCTGGGAAGAAGAGCTGGGCTGTGAACTGCACGCGCGACGCCGCCAGGATAGGGCCGGTCTTCATGCCCTGATAGACCTTCATCCCGATGTGGCCGCAGTATTCGACCCGCGCCGCCTGAAAGAACCTCGAAAACGCGATGTTGTTCACGTGTCCGAGCAGGTCGAGGTCGCTCCAGTCGATGCGTGCGGTAAAAACTTGTGCGCGACTCATGTATCCAGTCCTTTCAAAATCCCCCTGCGGAGGCTGTCAACCGTTCCGCAGGGGGGATAAAACTCTTTCTTGTGCCCGAGCGTAGCCGGGCACAACCGCAGTGGAGGCTTTGCCTCCCCTTACTTGGCTTTCTTCGCGGCCTTCTTCGCCGGGGCTTTCTTCGAGGCGGTCTTCTTCGCGCCGTCCGCCTTCGCGGCGGCCTTGGAATCGGCCTTCCTGGAAGACTTCTTCGCGGCCTTCTTCGAGGCTTTCTTTTCCTCGTCGTGGCAGCAACAGTCGTCCTCGCAGCCGCATTCGTCGTCCTCCACGATGCCGAGCATCTCGATCACGTCGTTGTCGTTGTTGAGCGGGATCTGCTCGACTTCGGCGGCGGTCCAGTATTCGGAGTGCGTGACCTCGTCGCCGGGTTCGAGGATGGCGAGCGGGCCGAGCGTTTCGAGTTCGAGGTAGCCGCCCTCGGTGTAGACTTCGATGGAGCTGCCGAGATCCGGATATTCGTTCTCGTCGAAATACTCGAACTGCTTGATGAACGCGGTGTTGTTGTTGATGTAGGCGCACCAGCCTTCGCCGGAGTTGAGGCCGATCTTGGTGGGCGCGCCCTTGGCGGTCTGCTTCACGAGCACGAAGCGGTCGCCGTACACGAAACGGGAATCGTCCGGCTTGGCATAGGGCCAGAAGTTGACGGAGCGGTTCGGGACGAGCCCTTCGGGGCCGCGGTTCTGCGGCAGGATGGCGGTCCCGCCGGGCATGAGCTGGGTGATGCCCCATGCGGCGGCTTCGATGTCCCAGAGGCCCTCGTTGCGGATCTGGTGCTCGATGCGGAAGGAATTGTTGCCTTCGGGATAGACGTTGATGGTCTTCACGATGCCGGTGAGCTCCTCGCGGGGAGCCATGAACGCGACGCCGCCGTCGCGGAGTTCCGCCATGACGACTTTGCGGCTGTCCGGGCAGTAGGAACGCACGCTGTCTTCCGGGGCGTGCCAGATGCGGTGTCCGCCGTAGTTGGTCCAGACTTTCTGGTTGGACGTGCCGAGGAGCTTCTTGTCGAGGTAAAGGAGGTTGGCGCCCTTCGGACCGAGGAACGCGCCGACGATGCGCGGCCCGATCTCCGTGGTGACGACGATGCGGAAATCGCCGTTGGTCAGTTCGATGCAGTTTTTCCATCCCTGGAACGTGATCTTTTTCATCTTCATACGGTTGAAACTCCTTTACGTGTTTTGGGGGTTGTTATACGGAACGGATTAACAGTTGTTCGACGAGGGTGGCGAGCATGCCGCGCCACGGGTTGTCCGGGAGCGGCAGCAGCGATTTCTTCGCGCAGTCGGAGAGCGCGGCGATGCTGTCGCGGACGGCCCCGGCGGCTCCGCATTCGGTGAGGAGGGCGCGGATGGCCGCGATGTCGGATTCGGTATAGCGCGGCAGACGGAGGAATCCGTCGAGCTCGGGACGGCGTTCGGCGGGGAGCCGGTGGAGCGCCTCGAGATAGAGCATCGTGGGCTTGGCCTCCTGGAAATCGGAGCAGATCGGCTTGCCGAGGACCTTTTCGTCGCCGAAGACGCCGAGCATGTCGTCCTGAAGCTGGAACGCGGCGGCGAGGTTCACGGCGTAACGGGAAAGCGCCACGAAATCGGGCGATTTCGGCTCGTACGCGCCCTTCGCAATCGCCGCGCCGCAATGGAGCGCAAACTCCATGATCGCGCCGGTCTTGCCGTTGATCATGCTCATCACGTCCGGGATGGAGACCGCCGACGGGTCGAGCAGTTCGAACTCCACGTCCCGCGCCTCGCCGGAGATCAGTTCGCGGTTCAGCTTCGTCTGCATGGCGCGGACCAGCGTCAGCGCGAGCGCCGGATCGACGCCGCGGTCGGCGACGGACGCGAGGCGTTCCACCGCCCATCCCTGCTGGACGTCGCCCGCGAGGATCGCGAATGATTCGCCGAAGAACGCCGCCTGTTCGGGCGAGGCGTTGTGCCTTGACGCGGCGTAGTCGCGGACCGTGACGTGCGTGGACGGTTTGCCTCGGCGGAGTTCGTCGCGGTCGATGATGTCGTCATGCACGAGCGTCCAGTTGTGGTAGATCTCGACCGCGGCCGCCGCCGGGATCGCCTGTTCGCGGTCGCCGCCGAAGAGTTCGCACGCCCACAGCACGAGCGCCGGACGAATGCGTTTGCCGCCGCGTCCGGGGTAATCGCGCACGGCGTCGCCGAGGGCGGGGGGGCGGACGGTCTCCGGGAACGGGTCGTTTTGGATGAATTCCCCGATTTGTTCGCCCACGCGGCGCAGTTCGTCTTTGAATGCTGTCATGCTGTCTCCGGGACCGGCGGCGCGCCGGCTGTGAAAATGAGGTGAATCGGGCGCGTGAGAGCACATTTGACGCGTCCGCGTTTAAAATATCTCTATATTTTACCCCGGATTGTGCGTAAAATCAAGCGAAAAAACAAGGTTTTTCAAGGAAAAAATCGTTTTTTTCGAAAATAACGGAACCGCACGGAATCGCCGCAGGCGGAGTCATTCGCCCTTTTCGAGCTCATCCAACGCTTTTTGCGCCTCGGCGTTACCTTGTTCCGCCGCCAGACGGAACCATTTCACCGCCTCGCGGTTGCTTTGGTCCACTCCGACGCCTTCCTGATAGAAGCGGGCGACAAGGTGCTGGGCAATATCGTCGCCTTGCTTTGCTGCTTTGAGCGCCCATTCGAACGACGCTTCATCGTCCCGTTCGACGCCGTTGCCTGTGCCGTAAGCCCATGCGAGCATTAGTTGTGCGTCCGCGACGTTCTGTTCGGCGGCGAGGCGATACCATTTGACTGCTTCGGCATCGTCTTTTTCGACGCCCCGGCCTTCGTGGTAACAATGTCCCAGATACAATTGTCCCGCGCCGAATCCCTGGTCCGCCGCCATGCGAAACCATTTTTCCGCCTCGGCATCGTCCTGTTCGACGCCATTTCCCTCCCGGTAGCAGAACCCCAGCAGGACTTGCGCAGTTGCATTGCCCTGTTCCGCGGCGGGTCTGAAATGTGCGACCGCCGAAGCGTAATCCTTCGCCCGGAAATCAGCCTTGCCCGCCTGCAGCTCCGCATAGCCCGGTTCGTCGGGAGTCCGGCATCCGGTGAATAAGACGGATACGGCTGTTCCCTCGACCGCCAGGACGACCGCGGTTGCGAGGACAATCCAGCGGAGTTTCCTGTTTGCTTTTGCCATGATTACAAATCCTTATCCCTGCTGCGGCATGCCGTCTTGTTCCGCGTCCGCGAGGGCCGCTTTGGTGAAATACTTGATGCCGCCGACGGAAAACACGGCGCAGACGACAAGGATGACAATGGATTGGATGACAACATGAATGATGTAACTGCTCGACATTGCGATCGTAAACAGGCCGGTTGCCACGCCCAGGAAATCCAATGTCAGGACGATCTGTCCCAGAAGGATGACCAGCATCATGACGGTCGTGCCGCCCCGCCGGCTGAATACCCGTGCGATCGGATAATGTCCCAGCGCGTATTCCCCCAGCAGAAGGACGAGGATTTGCGGGATGTACAACAAGATGAGTCCAAAGAATTCGGCATGAAAAACACGGTAGGAGAATGCAAAAAGAACACCGAAGAAAATCAGGAGACCGGGAAGCAGATACAGAATATACCGGCCCCACATGAACCGCAGGCATTGCATGGCGCCGCGAACGATGTCCTCGCCGGAACAGGTGCGCCTGCATTCCGGGATCACCTCGTCGACGAAACCGCCGCGAAGGATGCCGGCAGGGACGAACGAAAACGCGATCAGGACCGGAAGCGGCACGACCGAAGTGAACGGGATAAACAGCGATCCGGCGAGAAAGATGATATTCATGATGATCGCCGCCCGCATCAGCTTCCTGACCGGAATGTCGCCCAGCCGGAGCTGGAAAAGGAGGAACACCTGATCCGCGCCGCGCGTGCCGCCTGCCGGCGATCCCATCCGGGGGGCCTTCGCATCAATTTCTTCGTTCATTTTTCAGACCCTTTCCTGTATTGCTGGTGGAGGGATTGAGGAATCACAACTTTATTATATCACATCTTTTGAGAAAAACAAGGGCAGCATAGATGAAAAGCGAGGGAAACCATTGACCGAAGGCTGTGCTGGATGTCGTCTACCTCGCGTTTGCCATCCGGGGGATATTTGCGTGGGGAGGAAGGATACCCTCCTCTCGAAATGAGGGGCAGGTGTCGGTCTGCTCACGAGTTCAGCGCATTGTCGTCCAGCAGGAAATCGTACAGTCCCATGTGCTTGATTCCGTTTTCATCGAACCACGGTCTCGCAAGGGTTTTGGTTACGATAATCCGCCGGAATGAATCCTTTATGGCGAGCAGAGGCCGGGTCTCCTGACGAAGCTTGTCGGGATCGGAGACGGTCAATGCGGACTGAATATAATAGCGCTGATCCGCCAGGTTCACCACGAAATCAATTTCACATCTGTTCTGATGCCGGTTGCCGTCGGCATCCTTTTCCGTGATCGGGATGACTCCGACATCGACGGAATACCCGCGCAGAACAAGTTCGTTGTACAGGATATTCTCCATGATGTGGGTTTCTTCCTTCTGACGATAATTGAGGTGGGCGTTCCGAAGGCCGACGTCCGCGCAGTAGTATTTCATCGGGAAGTCGAAATAATGCTTCCCTTTCACGTCGTACCGTTTTGCACAACGGAACAGGAATGCCTCGGTCAGGCATTTCAGGTAGCTCTCGATCGTGGCATGGTTTACCTTGCGTTTTTTTACGCTGTACAGCGTGTTCACGAGTTTGGAGACATTCGTCAGAGACCCGATGGAAGAACAGAGCACATTGGTGAGCTCATCAAGCACGTCGAGATGTTCAATCTGGTACCGCTCCCGGATATCCTTGAAGAACACCTCCTGGAAAAGTCCCTGCAGATACTTGACCTTTGCTTCGTGTGAGGATTTCGCCCAGACCAGCGGCATCCCGCCGTAATTCATGTAATCTTCGTAGGCGGCGGCTTTGTCCCCTCCTTTCCAGCTGTAGAACTCGGCAAAGGAGAGAGGATAGACATCAACAACGTCTCCGCGTCCCCGGAATTCTGTCATGACATCGCTTGACAGCATTTTGGAATTGCTGCCTGTTACATAGATATCCACATTCGGAAAGCGCATAAGACCGTTCAGGACACTGTAGAGCTTTACCGGTTTGTCCGGGTTGCGAAGCTCTTCGCGGGAAATCGCAAACTGCACTTCATCCAGCAGCAGATAATAATTGCCGTCCGGGGTGATGCGGGAACGAAGATATTGCGAAAGCTCCCGCGGGTTTCGCAGGGATTCGTTCTCGTCATCATCCAGTGCAAGTTCAATGATATGGTTGCCGTCGACGCCGTTCCGCCTTAAATAGTCGGAAAAAAGCCGGAAGAGCAGATAGCTTTTCCCGCAACGGCGTATTCCGGTAATGACCTTGATTTGGCCGTTGTTCATGCGCTCAATCAATCTGCTGAGGTATCTGTCCCGCTGGATATTCATTGACAGCTCCATTCTTTGTTTCACCGGAAATTAGATTGCTTTTGCAACTTGGTTTACAATAAATATAGCAGACCAAAGCAAAAAGTCAAGCGAAACTGCTGAAAAAGTTACGTTTTTGATAGAAGTTAGATTGCTTTTACGACTTAGTTTATAGTCGCAACAGTGCGTCAAGCACCAGAAAACGTTGCTTTTGGCAGAAATCAAGTTGCTTCTGCAACTTACTTTCTGTTTGGCGGGCAGCAGATGATTAGCACAACGAGGTCCCTTTGCCCCTGCGGTTCCTTGTTTTTGTGATTTCCGCGTTGATTTCAGCCAGGGACATGCCCTGAAGACCGTTCGACTTCGCCTGACGGCGCAGGCTTTGAAATGCCCTCAGCCCCGTGTCGGACGGAGCGGCGGTGATTTCAAACGGGATCCGGCGTTCGCGGACCACTGCGCGGGCGAAAAGGTTGATCGCGGTGGACGTATTCATCCCGAACTGGGCGCAAAGGTCATCGAGTTTGGAAAAATAGCCGAAAAAGCGTTAAAAGTGAAAGAACCGTCTTGTATTTTCCCGCGTGTCGATATATATTGACAGAAACACAACGGCGCGATGAGGCTAATCCACCTCAGGACGCCCGGAAAACGTTCCCAAAACCATCCATCATAACCAATCAAACCAACCAAACAGGAAGAACTCTTATGAAAAAGATGACTCTTCTCCTCACGGCAGCGGTCGCCGCTCTGCTCGCGCTCCCGAGCGCGTATGCGGAAAAGCTCTCCTGCCACAACATCTTCCAGAACAACATGTGTCTCCAGCGGCGCGCCCCGATCAAGATCTCCGGCAAGGCCGATCCCGGCAAGACCGTGACGGTCACGATCGAAGGCTCGCAGGCGAAGCCCGCCACCGCCAAGGCCGACGACAAGGGCGAATGGGAAGCCAAGCTCGACGCGCTCGAAGCGGGCGGCCCGTACAAGGTGAAAGTGACCGACGGCGCCGACACCATCACGTTCGACAACGTGCTCGTCGGCGAAGTCTGGATCTGCGCCGGCCAGTCCAACATGGAACTGCCCGTCTCCACCGGCAACGCCATGATCCAGATCAAGAACCACCAGCAGGAAGCCGCGGCGGCCAACTATCCGCGCATCCGCCTGTTCGAAGTGCCGAAGACCAAAGCCCCGGGCGACGAGTTCGAGGAAATCGTCGGCGCGGGAAGAAACACCGGCATCTGGATGGAATGCAGTCCGCAGACCGTCCCGAACTTCTCCGCCGCGGGCTATTTCTTCGCCCGTCAGCTCCAGAAGGACCTCGACATCCCGGTCGGCCTCATCATGACCGCCTGGGGCGGCGTCAAGATCGAGCCGTTCATCCCCGACAGCGAATTCGTGAAGCACAACCGCAATGAAGCCAAGCAGATCGAAGACGCTCTGCTCGCGGGCGCGGCGAATCCGACGACCGGACAAGCCCGCGGCGGCCAGTTCTCCAGCGAGAGCTTCCCAGGCACGATGTGGGGCGCCATGGTCGCTCCCTGGACCAGATACACAGTCGGCGGCGTCCTCTTCTATCAGGGCGAATCCAACACCGGAAACAAGGATTACTACGCGCTCCACAAAATGCTCATCGAAGGCTGGCGCGAGAAGTTCAAAGATCCGAAGCAGCCGTGGGTGATCTGCCAGCTCGCCGGATTCGAACAGTGGACCCCGATGAACCGTCTCCCCGAAGATCAGTGGAAGAGCAAAGGCCCGATGGACCGCGTCGAAGGCTGGCCGCTCACCCGCGAGATCCAGGACGAGATGTCCTATATCTATGAAAACGTCAGCAGCGTCCCGCTGATGGACATCGGCGACCAGTCCGACATCCACCCGCGCGACAAGCAGACTCTCGGCTACCGTCTGGCGAAGCTCGTGGAATGGAAGTACTTCGGCGGCGAGCTCGGCGTCGGCCCGGTCTACGACCACATGGACATCAAGGGCAACAAGTGCATCATCCACTTCAAGAACGTCGGCAAGGGGCTCACCACCTCCGACGGCCAGGCTCCCGGCGCGTTCGCCATCGCGGGCGCCGACGGCAAGTTCGTCTGGGGCGACGCCAAGATCGTCGGCGACACCGTCGAAGTCTCCTCCGACAAGGTCCCGGAACCCAAGACCGTGCGTTTCGCCTATGTCATGTACCGCGGCGACGTCAACCTCCAGAACAAGGACGGTTTCCCGGCCTATCCGTTCCGCACCGACAAGGTCAAAAACGAATACGAGCCGAAATGATGACGCTCTGAACAATGGATTCGCCACCGGGTGATCCGATTCCCCGCGGCGTTTCCCTCAAAAACAGATTTCCCCGGTTTCGCTTTTTCAAGGCGGGCCGGGGATTCTTTATGTGCAGATGGAAATAAGAGGAGGGTATAAAACGGAAATGGGGAAGAATTGGGGAAGAATGCCCGTTTTTTGAGCATAAAAAATGGCGGAGAGAGGGGGATTCGAACCCCCGGTAGAGTTTGACCCCTACGACGGTTTAGCAAACCGTTCCTTTCGGCCACTCAGGCATCTCTCCGCTACAGTTCAGAATGTATTTTATACTATACTCCGTTTTCGGGTAAAATCAAGGCGGATTCTCAAAAAAACTCAAAAATGGGGAGGGCAAGCCCTCCACGTGGGTAGTGCTCTGCTACGCGAGAGCACAAGGACAAGTCCTTGACTTGGGCAGTGCGCTCAGCTTCGCTTGCGCACGGAAATAATACGGTGGGGGAAAAGACATCTCATATCATGGATGTACAATATATCTATCCGCGTACGCGAGGCGAAGAAAACTCTTTTGACTTTTTTTGCGTTCCGGCACAATAAAAACGACCGGGGAGCGTTAATTGATTTAGAAACGATACAAAAAACAAACCTCTGAAACATCAGGAGACCTGCCATGAAAAACACTTCCTTCAATACGGATCATACCGGTTCCAAAATGAACACCACGACCGTCATGGTCCTGATCATCGCCGCGCTTCCGATCCTGCTCTTCGCCCTGACGAAGATGTTCCCGCCGACCGTGGATGCGCCAGCCAAAGATACGACCATGAGCGAGACGAAAGCGAACCGTTTGAGCGCCGCGGAACGCCGCGCGCAGCGTGCGGAAGAGCGCCGGGCGAAAAAGGCGGAGAAGGTCACGACGGCCTCCGTGCAGTACGGCGGCATGCCTGCCGATCCCGGCATGATGGGCTTCCCGGCTCCGATGGAACCGATGGACTTCGGCGGTGGCTTTGGCCCCGGTATGGGCTTTGACAACGGCATGGCGATGGGCCCCGGCGGTTTCGGCGGCGGTTTCGGTCCCGGCATGGGCCCCGGCATGGGTTTCGGCCCCGGCATGAACGGCGGCGTCTTCTGATCCAGTACAATATCCGATCTTTCGAAAGACCACTTCCTCGCGGAGGTGGTCTTTTTTTGTATTCAAAAACCTGGTTCAGAAAATGGAAAATGCGTTCATACGCTTGAAAACCGTTTAAAAGAGATTACATTATTGGGGAAAACACAGAAAACAATAATGCCACAAAAAACAGGACTTGGAGAATATGAAGAACGAACTGAACCCGGAAGACAGGGAAAGAATCCATGCCACATTTGAGCACGGGTCGAACGGATTTTCGGAAGAAGATATGGAAAAACTGAAAGCGGAGCGCGAGACCGCGGAACGGAAATCGACGCATCTAGGCGAACAGATCGAATCCTTCCGGCTGACCTGGAATCTCCTTCAGGACTACTGGTCGGGCGACTATAAAGCCATCCCGTGGAAACTCGCCGCGTCCGTCGGATTCGCGGTAACGTATCTCGTTTCCCCGCTCGACATTATCCCGGATTTCCTTCCTCTGCTCGGTTTCACGGACGACGCGGCCGTTTTCGCGCTGGTGATCTCGTCGTTCCAGTCCGAGCTTGACACATATAAGGAATGGAAAAAGAACCAGCCGAAGTGACTATGACGGAGAGAAAAGGACGCGCAACTCCCGCGAAGACCGCTTCATCGGGACGGAATTCCGGCGGCGCGGGAAAAAAGAAACTCACATTTGTCGCACGATTGGCGGGATTCTGGCCGCTTGCCATCATCCCTGGATTGGGGCTTTCGCTTTATCTGCGGCATCCTCTCCCCGGTCTTGCTTTGGCGTTTCTGCTCAACAGCCTGCTGGAAATTCTGTTTTATCGCGAGGACAAACGCCTGGCGGAACGTCAGGAATGGCGGATACCGGTGGCAACGTTGCATTTCTGGGAATTGTTCTGCGGATGGCCGGGGGCGCTGTTCGCGCAGGGGTGTTTTCATCACAAATGGAAAAAGCTTTCGTTCATGGTCGTCTTCTGGCTCTGCGTGATCCTGAACGTGACGGCTGTTTTGTGCATCCTTTTCCCCGATGAGGCGAAGTCGCTCGTCGAGGCCGGGATCGCCTGTTTGAAGTAAACGAGGAAGGCCGATTTTTTGAGCTGAAAAAAGCTGTTCCGGCGTTTGCAAAACGTCTGAATTGATGTATATTTATTGATAATCGCATGCGGAGGAATGAACCGAACTTTTCTCCGGCTGTTTTTTATGAACACGGGCGGAACCGCGGGCATCCGTCCCGTAGAAATCATGCCTGCAAAACCATTGGCGGAATTATGGAATTTGATGTACACGGACGGCTGGATTTCGCCGAACCCGAAGTGATCCGCTCGGAACAGACGCGTCTGCTCAACGAGCATGTGGCGTTCTGCCGTGCCCGTTCGCCGTATTACCGCCGCGTCCTGCACGACCGCCCGGACCGCCCGATTACCATCGAATCCCTCGCCGAACTGCCGCTGACCGGGAAGGCCGATCTGGCGGAGTTCAACGATTCCTTCGTGGCTTTGCCGCCCGAAGAGATCGCCGACATCAGCTTCACCAGCGGGACCACGGGTCGTCCGTGCCGGATCTCCTACAGCGCAGGCGATCTGCGCCGCCTTGGTTATAATGATGCAAAAGGATTCCTCGCCGCCGGGATCAAGCCCGGCGACCGCGTGCTGCTGACTTGCACGATCGACCGGTGTTTTATTGCCGGACTTGCCTATTATTCGGGCGTGATCCAGATGGGCGCGACGGCCATCCGCAACGGCCTGAACACGCTGGAAAGTCACGCCGAGATCATGCGGCTGACCCATCCCGGCGCGATCGTCGGAGTCCCGTCGTTCCTGGCGAAACTCGGCGAGTATCTCGCGGAAACGGGCTACGACACCTCGTCCGTGCATACGCTCGTGTGCATCGGCGAACCGCTCCGGACCCGCGATTTGCAGCTTACGCCGCTGGGACGCAAGCTCGACCGGTATTTCCCCGGCGCGGCGCATTCCACCTACGCATCCTCCGAGATCGTGACCAGTTTTACCGAGTGTTCGGCGTGCGCCGGGGGACATCCTCCCGCCGACCTCGCGGTCGTGGAGATCGTCGATCCCGACGGTCATCCGCTGCCGCCGGGCAAGGTCGGCGAAGTCGTGGTGACGCCGCTCCGCGTGACCGGCATGCCGCTGATCCGGTTCCGCACGGGCGATGTGTCATTCCTGATCCCGGAGGAACGCTGCGCCTGCGGACGCAACACGCGCCGTCTGGGGCCGATCCTCGGACGCAAGGCGCAGATGCTGAAGATACGCGGAACCACGCTTTTCCCGAATTCCTTTTTTACCGTGCTGGACAGCCTCGAAGATGTTTCCGATTATTACATGGAAGTTTCCGGCAGTGCGCTCAGCGACGAGGTGCGGGTGTTCGCCGCGATCCATGATCCCGGCTGCACGGCGCAGTTTATCGCCGAACAGCTCTACAAGCGCATCCGCATCCATGTGCCGGTCGAGATTGTCCCGATCGAACAGGCGCGCGCAAAGATTTCCCGCCAGTCGCGCAAGCCGGTGCGATTCTTCGACCTCAGGACGCCCTGATTTTCTGGTCGACGAGATATTTGTTTTCCTTCGGCGGTTTCACAGAGATTCTGCCGGAATAAAACGTTCCCGTCTTGAAAAAAAAGAAATTTGAAGTACATTATACAAATAAATACGTCTTTTTTTTCTATCAAACCTTCAGAAACGATTTATGTCGGAACATCAGAACCAGTCGGCCGAAACGGCAAAAGAAGACCTCGAAGGGCTCAAAAAAAGTCCGTCCGGAGCTGATGTGTCCGCATCCGGGCCGCAGTCGAAGTTCAGGAAGATACTGGCAAAGGTCAATGCGTTTTGGGATTCCCTCGACGAAAAGGAGCCGGACCCCCCGCCTCCGCCGGAAAAGCCGCTGAAGGAATCCGTTCAGGCGTTCATCGAACGCTGTCGCGACCGCGAAAAACGCACCGTGATGCTGAAGGAATTCGGTGAATGGTGTCGGACGATGTTCTTCCGCGGTATGGTGTATTTCGTTTTGTTTGCCCTGACGATCTGGGGCACGATCTGGGCGCTGGATTTCAGCGAAAACCATCGTATCAAATTCTTCCCGCCGGATGAAGTTGTGGATTATCTCACAGCCGAACATGAAACGATTGAGAAAGCGGCTTATGAGATGACACCGCGGGCCGGAAAAGACGACAATATTTCGTTCGATCACTTCGATGCGAAGCTCATCGAGACCGTCAAGCCGATCAGGATATACAGCGACGAATACGGCGTCTATTTCATGACCAGCAAAGGCTGGTACAACGGCGAACACGGCATTTTCATCGCGAAGGACGAGGAAAATATGCCGCCGGATATCAACTGGGGCCTGATTGAGGGCCGGATCTATACCTATGCGATTTTCGACTGAACCGAGGACGATTTGATGATGGATCTTTACAAACAGCTGGTGAACCGGGAGACGAAGCTTTCCCTGATCGGCCTGGGCTATGTCGGCATGCCGATCGCGGTGGCGTTCGCGGAAAAGGTCGACGTCATCGGATTCGACCTCAATGCGGATAAGATCGCGCTCTACAAACAGGGCGTTGATCCGACGCACGAGGAGGGCGATGACGTGATCCGCCGGACGACCGTGGATTTTACATCCGATCCTGCACGCCTCCGCGAGGCGAAATTCCACATCGTCGCGGTGCCGACTCCGGTCAACCCCGACCACACGCCCGATCTGGAACCGCTGAAAAGCGCGTCGCGCCTGCTCGGACGCAACCTGACGCCCGGTTCGGTCGTGGTCTTCGAGTCCACGGTGTATCCGGGCGTGACGGAGGAGGTCTGCGCGCCCATCCTCGAACAGGAATCCGGGCTTGTTTGCGGGCGGGATTTCAAGGTCGGCTACAGTCCGGAACGCATCAACCCCGGCGACAGGGAACACCGTCTGGCGAAGATCAGAAAGGTCGTGTCCGGCATGGACGCGGAGACGCTCGACTGCGTGGCGCGCGTTTACGGACTGGTCGTTGAGGCGGGCGTCTACCGTGCGGAGAGCATCCGCGTCGCCGAGGCGGCGAAGGTCATCGAGAACTGCCAGCGCGACATCAACATCGCGTTCATGAACGAGCTCTCAATCATATTCAACCGGATGGGGATCGATACGAAATCGGTCCTGGAAGCCGCCGGGACCAAGTGGAATTTTCTCAAGTTCCAGCCCGGTCTCGTGGGCGGACACTGCATCGGCGTCGACCCGTACTACCTGACGTACAAGGCGGAGATGCTGGGCTACCACAGCCAGATCATCCTCGCCGGGCGCCGCATCAACGACGACATGGGGAAGTACGTGGCGGAAAACTGCGTGAAGTGCCTCATCGCCGCGGGCAAAAACGTGAGGGGCGCGAACGTCGCGATCCTCGGATTCACGTTCAAGGAAAACTGCCCTGACACGCGCAATACCCGGGTCATTGATATTGTGCATGAACTTCAGGAGTACGGTATTACTCCGGTCGTCGCCGATCCCGCCGCGGATGCCGCCGAAGCGAAACGCCTGTACGGGATCGAATTCGTCGATCCGGACGGTATCCGGAATATGGACGCCGTCATCCTCGCCGTCGCGCACGACGCGTTCAAATCCCTCACGCCTTCCGAATTGAACAAGTTCTTCGCGCCGGGAAGGAACGTCCTCCTCGACATCAAAGGCATCTTCGAAAGGCGCGACTTCGAGGAAGCGGAATATCTCTATTGGCGGCTTTGAGCGGACACAAGGCGGAGGACTGACATGGGATATCAGGATATCACGTTTCCCTCGGATACCGTGTTTCTGGTCACGGGCGGGGCGGGCTTCATCGGCTCGAACCTCTGCGAAGCTCTCCTGAAGCTCGGCTGCCGGGTGCGCTGCCTCGACGATCTCTCCACAGGGAAACAGGCCAACGTCGATATCTTTTCCGGAAATCCCGCCTATGAGTTTATTCACGGCGACATAAAAGATTCCGACACCTGCATGCGTGCCTGCGAAGGCGTGGACTATGTGCTGCATCAGGCCGCATGGGGATCCGTGCCGCGCAGTCTCGAAATGCCGCTTTTCTATTGCTCGAACAATGTTTCCGGCACGCTGAACATGCTGGAAGCCGCCCGCCGGTGCAAGGTCAAAAAGTTCGTCTATGCGTCCAGTTCATCCGTCTACGGCGATACAGATGTCCTTCCGCAGAAGGAAGGCTTCGAGGGGAAACCGCTGAGCCCGTACGCCGTTTCCAAGCGTGAAAACGAGGACTGGGCACGCCAATACGCCGTGCACTACGGCCTCGAAACGGTCGGCCTGCGGTATTTCAACGTCTTCGGGCGGCGGCAGGACCCGGAGGGCGCGTACGCCGCCGTGATCCCGAAGTTCATCCGGCAGCTGCTGCACGGGGAACGTCCGACCATTCACGGCGACGGGGTCCAGAGCCGTGATTTCACATACGTGGAGAACGTGGTCGAAGCCAATCTGAAAGCCTGTCTCGCCGCGAAGGAAGCATCGGGACAGGTCTGCAACATCGCATACGGCGGACGCACGACTCTGCTGGAAGTCTACCGAGCCATCACGGACGCGCTCGGCGTGAACGTCGAGCCCGTTTTCGGTCCGGCGCGTCCCGGCGACATCAGGCACAGCAACGCCGACATCGACCGGGCGAAAGAGCTTCTCGGCTACGCTCCGGACTGGAGCTTCGAACGCGGCATCCGGGCCGCGATCGACTGGTACCGCGCGAATCTGCGCTGAGTTCAGTCCGCCTCAATAAAAAAAGTCCGTCCGGCCGGGGGAGGGCGGGACGGACGCGGATTTCCGAATTGGATTCAGATGATTTGACCGTGCTCAGACTGTCATGATCTCTTTTTCCTTGTCGGCGGAGACGGCTTCCAGATTCTTGATGTACTCGTCGGTGAGTTTCTGAATCTTTTCGAGGAGTTCCTTGAGCTCATCCTCGTTGATGACGGAGTCCTTCTCCATCTTTTTCGCGGTCTCGTTGCCGTCGCGGCGGATATTGCGCACGGAGACTTTCGCCTCTTCGCAGCGGGCTTTCACCTGTTTCGTGAGCTGCTGGCGGCGTTCGCCGCTGAGGGGCGGAATCGGCAGACGGATGACTTTGCCGTCGTTGAGGGGCGTGATGCCGAGGTTGGAGGCGATGATCGCCTTTTCGATCTTGGCGAGCGCGGATTTGTCCCACGGCTGGATCGCGATCGTGCGCGGATCGGGCGTGGAAATGCCCGCCACGTCGCGCAGTTTGGTCTGCGTGCCGTAATAGTCTATCGTGATCGGCTCGACCAGCGCGGCCGAGGCCTTGCCGGTGCGGATGGCGGAAAAATCATGTTTCATGGACTCTTCCGACTTCATCATGCGCTCTTCGAGGTCGTCGAGAAGATTGCTCATTTCGTTCATAATGGACTGCTCCTTCCTGTCTCGTGATGGTTGCCGTTCCGGTTCGCGCCGGACACGGTTTATTTTGTTCTTCGGAAACTATACTACCCTTTTTCAAATAGTCAACCTCAAAAACGTTTTTTTTTCGATTTTTTCGCGGCAAAACGCGTCCGGCGGCAGCCCCGCGTCCATGCACAGGTCAATTCTCTCTCCGTGCTTGAGCGTAGCCAAGCACTGCCGCAGTGGATGACTTGTCCTCCTTTTTTCGCGGCAAAACGCGTCCGGCGGCAGCCCGTGCGTCCCCGAGGGGAAACGATTTCAGCGTTCTTTCGGCTGACGGGACGCCGCATGTTGAGGTCAATTGTAAGGAATGGCAACCGTGTATTTGCCGGGGGCGGCGATCCAGAGTTTCTTTTCCGCGTCGAACGTGATGCCGGGCGTTTCCGGCACGCGTCCGGCGGGGCAGGGGAAGACGACTTCCGCCGTGGTGTTGCACGGGACCGTGAACTTCCAGACGAGTTCGTTTTCCTTCCGTTCCCAGGCGGATTCGATCTTTCCGTACGAGGAGAGATAGGAAGCCGAGGCGGACTTGAGTTCCTTTCCGGGCATGGGCTTCAGGCGGAACCTGTGGAATCCGCGCGCACCGGGATCGTCCGTGATCGGGCGGATGCCGCAGATCGTCTCGTAGAACCAGTCGGCGACCGCGCCGTAGGCGTAGTGGTTGAACGAGTTCATGGAGACGTCGCCGAAGCCCCGTTCCTCGTTCCAGCTGTCCCAGCGTTCCCACATGGTGGTCGCGCCCTGCGTGACCGGGTAGAGCCACGAGGGGAACGATGTCTGAAGCAGGAGCTTATAGGCGAGGTCGATCTGTCCGTTTTCGGTGAGCACGCGGAGCAGGAGCGGCGTGCCGAGGAATCCGGTGCTGAGGTGGTTCTTACGCGTCTCCGTGATGTCGCTGACGAGGAAATCCAGGATGCCCTGGCGTTCCGGTTCGTCGCACAGGTCGAAATCCAGCACGAAGAGCGCGGCGGTCTGCGTCTTCTCCTTCAGCTCGCCGTTTTCGTCGAGGAAACGCCCGCGGAACGCCTTTTTCGTCTTCGCGAAGATCTCCTCGCGCTTCCGTGCGTCGTCCTCGCGTCCGATCACGCGCGCGATGCGGGCGGCGAGGGTGTTCATGGCGGCGAAATACGCCGTGGAGACGAACGCGGACGACAGGTTCGCATCCATGTTCAGCCAGTCGGCGTAGACGGTGTTGTCGATGATGTACGTGCCGCCGGAGTTGCGTTCCTGCAACTCGAGCCATTTCAGCATGTTGTCGAAATACTGCTCCAGCACGCGCCTGTCGCCGTATTTCGTGTAGAGGATCCACGGCACGATCAATCCGGCGTCGCTCCAGCCGGAGGCGTACCCGAAGAAATCGTTTCCTTTGGCGGCGGCGTACCGGTACTGGTCGGGCGCGAAGCTCGGATAGCCGCCCTCCGGCGACTGGCACAGGTTCAGGTCGCGCAGCCATTTCGTGTAGAACGCGGCGGCGTCCATGTTGTACGTGGCGGCGTTCGCGAAGACCTGCGTGTCGGCGGTCCAGCCGAGGCGTTCGTCGCGCTGCGGACAGTCGGTCGGCACGTCGAGGAAATTGCTGCGCTGGCCCCAGAGGATGTTCTCGAAGAGCCTGTTGAGGAGCGGTTCGGAGCAGGTGAACGTGCCGGTCTCCTTCAGGCCGGAGTAGACGGCGATAGCGGAGATATCCTCGCGCATGAAACCCGGATGGCTGATGTTGTCGTAGCTCGCCGGTACGCCTTCAATGCCGAGGTAGCGGAAGCCGTAGAACGTGAATTGCGGTTCATACTCCTGCCTGCCGACATAGGTGGTCGTCGCTTTCGCGGAACGCAGATTGTCGGTGTAGAGAGAGCCGTCCTCCTTGAGCATTTCGCCGTGGCGGATGCGGATCACATTGTCCTCCGGCGCGGTGCCCCGGAGGTTGATGCGTTCGCGTCCGGTGAAATTCTGCCCGAAATCGACGATCAATGTGCCGTTTTCGAGCTTGCGGATGGATTTCGGCTTGAGCGTGCGCATCTCGCGGACGAACTCGCCGGACTGCCATTCGATCGCGACGTTTTTCAGTGCGTCCGAATTGAAAACGACCGCGTCCCTGTAGGGCTGGTCTTCTGTTTTCAGCGTGGCGTCGTAGTGTTCGCCGTCGTAGATGTCGCTCATGACGATGGCGCTGTCTCTGTATTTCCAATCTTTGTCCGTGACGAGCTTCACGACCGATCCGTCGGTCTTCCTGATGTGGAGTTCCGCCTTGAAAACGGGCTGGTCGCCGTAGGTCGGCTTGTTGCCGTCGCTCCAGAGACGCGAGATGCGGCCAGCGTACCAGCCTTCGGCGAGGCTGACCGTGAGGACGTTCTTCGTGCTTTTGCTGATCAGCTTCGTCACGTCGTATGCCTGATACTGTACGCGGTGGTAGTAGTCGGTCCAGCCGGGCGTCATGCAGACGGACATGGCGCCCGATGAGGTCGCCGTGATCTCTTTGAAAACATCTTTTCCGTTCAGATACGGTTTGTAGAGCCCGAGCGCGGTGATGTAAAGGCGCGCCTGCGCGATGCCCTCGACGGCGGGCATTTCTCCGCGGAACAGAGGCACTGGCCGGAGGTTTTCGCTGTGCGGCTCCGTACCGATCCATTCCGCCTGCCACGGTGTGCCGAGGAATCCCGTCTCGAACGTGGAGGAAAACGGATAGGGGCCCGTGCAGGTATCGCAGGAGTCGAATGCGCGGCCCGCCTCGTCTTTCACCTCGACGGACCATGTATAGGCCGTGAACGGTTTGAGCTGTTCGCCCTCGTATTCGATCTGGATCGTCTCGCCAGTCTCGACCCAGCCTGAATCCCACACCTCGCGCCCCGTTTTCGTCTCCTTCACATGGATCCGGCGGGCGGTCTGGTGTTTCGGCGGGATGACTTCCGGCATCGGAACATCCCCTCCCATGGGAATGGGCTGCACGGTGTAACTGAAACGCGGCTTCGGTTCGTCCATGCCGATGGGGCGGACATGGTATTCCGTCCGCATGTCGCTCACATCCAGCTGAAGTTCAACCCCCGCATCGGATGTTTTGACCTCGGTTTCGGGTGAACCGACTTTATTGTCGACAGCGCCGGATTCCGTTTTGGATTCCGGCACGCGTTCGGCATTGGAATCCGAGCAGGAGGCGAGGCAGACGGCTGCGGCGAAGCAGATCACGAGTCCGGCGGCGAAGCGGTGTTTCATCGAAGTGTCCTTTCGGGGAGAGTGAGAGGGAGAAAAGAAGCGTCCGGCGGCGCATTGTCCGCCGTGTTCCGGTCATCAGCATATTATACCGTCTGAACCGGAAAAAATCAAGCCGGATTTGAGAAAAAAGCGGCGGTTATGCTTTTTCGCACCAGTTTTCCAGTTTCAGTCCGTGAACACGGGAAAAATGTATGGTGTTGTTCGTGACCAGGATTGCTCCCTCGGCCAGAGCGGAAGCCGCGATCAGCATGTCCATAGACCCGATCGGTGTCCCCTCAGCTTCCAAATCCGTCCGGAGATTTGCGTATGCCGCCGCCGCGTCCGCGCCCCAGTCAACGCACGGGACGAGTTCGCAGAAAGCCTGCACTTTTTTTGTAAGCGCCTGACTGCGGCGTTTTGCGGCTCCGTACTGCAGTTCGGCGAGCGTGACAGAAGAAACACAGACATTTCGGAAATGCTTTTTGAACGCCTCCGTGACGGCAGGACGGTCTCCGCGGATGAGATAGGACGCCATGTCCGTATCAAGCATGTATCGGCTCATGAGAACAAATCCCGTTTCTGGATTTCCTGCGCAGGCTCGCGGTCGATTTTGAAGTCAGGACAGCAGGGCAGATCAAGAAACGCCTGTAGTGTGTCTGCGTCCGAAATCGGGGTGAGGACCACGCTTTTGCCGTGACGCCGGATTTCCACCTCGGCGGAGTTAAATCTGTACTTTTTAGGAATGCGGACCGCCTGAGAGCGCCCGGTCATAAAGATCTTTGCTGTTTCCATTGTTCCTCCTCCGTTGCTTGATATATTGCAATAATATATATCATGTCGGGCAAAAATCAAGAGAAAAACAGTATTTTTTGTGTTTTTTGTCGAATCAAGAAAAGCTCCGGCAAGGATGAATCTGCCGGAGCTTTGATGTTTTTAAATGTGTTTCCCGGAGGTGATTTCATGGAAAACACGGCTGGGGAGGCGGGGCGGATCACCCTCTGTACGGGTAGATCGCGAGTGCGAAATCGCCGGAATGGCGTTCACGGTTCGTTATCTTGCGACGGTTGCGGTATGCCGCGCCCTGGGGATAGAGGTCCTTCTCGGAACGGAACCAGCTGATCGGGAACGTCCTGCGCGGCGCCTGAAGCTCGAAGACGTAGGTGTGCCCTTCTTTCAAGTGGACCTTATCGGCGCCAAGCCCGTCGTTCGTGCCCAGATTGATCAGCAGTTTGTCCGGTCCCTGCGGCGTGTAGATGAACTCCGGTTCGCGTCCGTCGACGGATTTGAAGAGGTTTTCGCCGACGGTATAGGTGTCCGCGTTGGGATCGGTCCCGGTGATGTCGTAGAGTGCGATCTTGATCGCATGTTGCGGTTGTTCACGGGTGATCTCGCCGTCGCCGACGTAAAGTTCGATGGTGTGGAGCCTCATATTGCTCGGGGCGACGAAGGTCTGCCCGATGGTCTCGCAGCCGCCGTTCTCGTAAAAACCGGTGCGCGCGGTGCAGTCGCGGAACGGCGTCTTCATGGTCGACACGACCGGCAGGCCGCCCATAGTGTTTGCGCGTCCGGTCCAGGTCAACTCATTCATCTCGGTTACGGTGCGGAGTTTGGGCGTGGGATTGCCGCCGTAGGCATAGATGTTCGGGTATGGCTCGATCTTTTTGACCTCGCCCTTCGGGACGGCGGCGGCGATCTGCTCGGCGGTCTTCGGCGGGGCCTCGGTGCCCTTGTCGGTCTGCTCGACCATCTGGATCGTGCCGTCGGGGTTGAAGTACATGTAGTCGAGGCAGACGCTGCGGTGCTGGGAATCGCCTTTTTCGCCGTTTGCCAGCGTGAGCGCGCCGTTGAGGTAG
>JAEEGG010006610.1_pt1 | contig 27145 bp, 19 predicted proteins | sample 9134161 | NCBI WGS metagenome assembly JAEEGG01 (sample SAMN16246543, study PRJNA631951) | gut metagenome | biome: gut microbiome; feature: rumen; material: CR-attached | host: Bos | place: Iran: Karaj | collected 2018-10 | reverse complement strand
CATGTAATACAGAAATAAAAAGGCAGGAACAACATAAATAAAATATTTAAAATATTCTTCCTGCGAATACTGTCCTATACTCGGATTCTTGATAATAAAATAAGACACAATATATGAACCGGCTATTATCAGCCCGTCCACTATAACATGCGCTCTGTTCAAATGTACCTGATTGTCCTTGATCATACACTCGTTGCCCAAAATCTCCTTGCGACATTTATCCACAGTTCAAGCTGCAGAGCGGCGCAAGCAAGATACTCCTTCTTTCCAAAACACTGTCTTTTGTCGGTATTTTTTATTATCTTGGAAAAACCTGCCATGATTCCCCTAACATGACTCTTTCCAAGCCCTTTACGCATATAAAAGACATGCTTAATAATTATCCCGGCCACAATAAGCGGCAAATTTATAATTATCTGCAAAGCCGGCATATTCTTATAGATAAAGTATAAGTTATTACCCGCTGTAAGTTCAACCTTAAAAGAGTTGTATCTTGAGCCGGAAGTTCCGCTTCCGGCATGATATACAACAGCTTCGGGATCGCAAACATTAAGATATCCCTTTACTCTTGCCCTGTATCCTATATCAACGTCCTCAAGATAGCAAAAATGTTTTTCGTCAAAATATCCTATTTCTTCAAATAAAGCACGCCTGTACATCGCAGCACCTGCGCAAGCAGATGTTATGACTGTCTGCTTTGTAAGAAAACCGCTCTTTTTATCTCTCCCGGGTGAAAACGCCCATCCGAGAGCACAATAATAGTCACCGCTATCATCAATAAGCTCCGGATTCTTAAGTTGAAGGAGCTTTGCCTGAACACTAAAGAGCTTTTTCCCCCTGTTCATGGTCTTAACCAGCGACTCGATCACATTCTCTTCGCATACGGTATCATCATTGAGTAAAAAAACATACTCGGAGTCCGACGCCTTTATGCCCACATTCACAGCATTGGCAAATCCGGTGTTTTCATTAAGAGCGATTACTTCCACATCTGAATGGTTATTTCTGATATATTCCACACTTCCGTCCGTGGAGCCATTATCCACAATGATAACATGAAAATCTCTGTACGTCTGCTTTTTCAAACTTCTGAGACAGTCATCGAGATATTTTTTTCCATTGTAATTCGGGATTACCACCGTAACTGTTTCCATAGCGATCATATCCTTTTAACAACCTGCGGATCCCACATGATTCGAAGACCGCGCTTTCTTACTTCATCGCACACACGAAGGCTGAGCTCAACGATTTCATCCTCGGAAAGCCCTGCAAACCTGTCGTCTGCGCCTATATCATTAAATGTATCCTTATATTTCCGGCCTGTAATCTCTTCATAGGCACTGACAAATTCAGGCCTTAATGCCATGCACCTTATATCAACGGCATAGCAGTCCTGCTGAACCACCGCTCTATGCTGCAGTCCGCCGCTATATCCGATCAAAAGCCCTTTATAAAGAGCTGTTTTGTCCTTCTCATATATTCCGCCTGCAATTTTTTTCTTGTCATCTACGAGCTTTCCGCCAACACAGCCTATATCTTTCCTGCACGTCAAAATATCAGGCTTATAATCTACCCTGTAAAATCCCAAATGCGGAAGATTGGAAACTTCTGCATCTATCTTTGCATCATTAAGCGCCGACTCTATCGCACGAAGTCCTGCTTCATAAGCATACATCTTACTTGCGGGATTTGCCGCCGTAGATTCACTGTGGCATCGCCAGTGGTAAAGAACCTTACCGATATGCGCCATCTGCCCCGAAGCCATATCCATCGAAAGTGCCGCTTCGCAACTTGTTCTCAAAACCAGATCAAAATCCTGCGCACCGTCAAACTTTGACCTTAACTTCAATCTCTTTATTATATCTCCTCTCACAACCGTAAAGTGGCAGATATAATTATTTGAAAAAAGATAATCCATATTGAAAGAGGGTTTTGCATGATGCTCGTAAAAACGCCTCTCACCGTTATTGTCTTCGAACTTATCCTCATCCGAATATATGAGCCTTATAGGGCAGTTTCTATATCCGGACAGGCGATTTTGCTTCATGCTCTTTTTAATAACTCTAAAGACCTCATAGAGAGCATCCGGCGTAAGAAGATCGTCGTGATCCAAGAGACCTATATAATCCCCTTTTGCAAATTCGATAGCCCTGTTCGTATTCTCAGATATTCCCGCATTTTTATCAAGATGAAGGTACTTTATCCTCGGGTCGCTCTTCGCATATTCCTCCGCAACGGTCAGAGCCTCAGGTGAAGCGTCTGCAAGTACCAGCTCCCAATTTGCATAGCTCTGTGCTATAACGGATTCGATCATCTCTTTAAGAAACTCGGAAGGCGTGTTGTACATGGGAACAACAATACTGAAGTTCACCGTCTCGCCTTCCTCCGCAAAACGTCTGTACTCAAGGTTCTGTTCCTTAAGAACATCTTCGGAGAGATGATGATATTCGTATTTTTCCGCAGCACGTAACGAAGATTTTTCAAGGGCAGCAAAAAATGCGGCCTCAACACCATTGCGCTTAGCATATGTTATTGTTTTTATGACCGCATTTTTGATTCCCATAATTCTTAGTACCTTACTTATTTGTTTTTTATAACTTCGAAAGAACCTCAGCAGGTTTTCTCAGCTCAACTTACTTTATCGCATTTTTTACCGCCTCGGTAAGCTCATTCTGAAGCTTCTCGGCCTCTTCCAGGTTCTTTCCTTTAACACCCATGTAGAACTTGATCTTGGGCTCTGTTCCCGAAGGTCTTGCACAGCACCATGAATCATTGTTAAGTGCAAAATACAATACATTTGAAGTCGGAAGTCCAGTCTCAGACTCTTTTCCGCTCTCCATATCAACAACCTTTCCGGTCTTGTAATCTCTGAATTCTTCAACCTTCCAGCTGCCGAATGTCTTGGGAGGATTCTTTCTGAGCTTATCCATTATAGCCGCGATCTGCTCAGCGCCTTCCTTACCCTTCATTGTGATGGAATACTGACCCTCTTTGTAATAGCCGTATTCTTCATACATATCTATCATTGCATCCCATACGCTCTTGCCCTGCTTTTTATAGAAAGCTGCAAGCTCGCAGAGGCACATAACGGCAACGATAGCATCCTTATCTCTTGCATGTGTTCCCGCAAGACATCCGTAAGATTCTTCAAGACCGAATACATAATTGTGAGACTGGTTATTCTCTTCGTAAATCTTGATCTGCTCACCGATATACTTAAATCCTGTAAGAACCTCAGTATAATAAAGTCCGTATTTCTCAGCAACATGCTTTGCCATGTTTGTGGTAACGATAGTAGTTACAAAAGCAGGGTTGGCCGGCATTGTCTTTGTATTTGTGCGCTCTCTTAAGATATACTCACCGATAAGCATACCTGACATATTACCTGTAAATCCTACATATTCGCCTGTCTTAAGATCCTTTGCATAGATTCCCAGACGGTCTGCATCGGGATCGGTTGCAAGGACAATGTCCGCATCTTTCTCTTTTGCAAGTTCAAGCGCAAGCTTAAATGCTTTTGGATCCTCCGGATTTGGATATTCCAAAGTTGTGAAATCCGGGTCCGGTGCTTCCTGTTCGGGAACAACATATACATTCTTAAAGCCAAGTTCTTTCAAAACTCTTCTTACAGGAAGATTGCCTGTTCCGTGGAAAGGTGTATATACAATGCTGAACTTATCGGCCATCTCATCGATAACATCCTGATGAATGATCTGCTTTTTAAGCTCTACCATGTACTTGTCATCTATCTCTGTGCCAAATGAAACATAAAGTCCCTGTGCTATGGCATCTTCTTTGGACATTGTCTTAACTTCGTGATAATCCTTGATAGCCATAACCTCTGCGATGATTCCCGTATCGTGTGGAGGTGTGATCTGTGCTCCGTCTTCCCAATATACCTTGTATCCGTTGTATTCCGGAGGATTGTGAGAAGCCGTTACCATTACACCCGCGATACATCCAAACTCTCTGAGTGCAAAAGAAAGCTCGGGTGTAGGACGTAATATATCACTCACATAAGCCTTGATTCCGTTTGCTGCAAGGCAAAGAGCCGTCTCGTCCGCAAACTCGGGTGAGAATCTTCTGCAGTCAAAAGAAATTGCTACACCCTTCTTAGCTGCGTCAGGTCCGCCGTTCTTTTTGATATAATTCGCAAGTCCCTGTGTAGCTTTTCTTACAACGTACTTGTTCATTCTGTTTGTTCCGGCGCCGATAACACCTCTAAGTCCGCCGGTACCGAACTCAAGCTCTCTGTAAAATCTATCTTCAACTTCGGCCTCATCATTCCTGATAGCCATTAATTCCTTTTTAGTCTCGTCATCAAAATATGAATCATTGAGCCAATATTCAAGCTGTTTTGATGCTTCACTCATTTTTTCTTCCCTCCTTAGGATAAAACTACTGGTTTATTATAGCATGATTGTATCCGTCACGCTTTACTTGTCCCTTAAACTCGAATACCCCTCAACATTCAGACTGTAATCGCTTCTGTCCAGAGAAAAATTCGGATTGTAATAAGGATCTCCCTTATCAAGAACTTCCTTCCACTTTGTTCTAAAGTGCTCCGACTCGTCTTCGTAGCGCTTTGCATTCTCTCCCTCAAGGTCAAGACCTCTCGAAAGAGATTCAAAATGAAACATCTCAGCGAAAGGTGTAAACACGTTTAAATACCCTTTTTCTCTGAGTTTAAGGCAAAAATCAACGTCGTTAAGGCTCACTTCAAAAGTCTCGTCAAGTCCTCCGACTTCGTCGTACTTCTTTCGTGAAACCATAAGACACGCACCCGTTACGGCACTGACATCCTGTGCATAGCAAAGTCTGCCCATGTATCCGAGGTTCATACCCGCCTGTCCGTAATGAGAATGTCCGGCTGTTCTGTGTGCACCGAGCTTAAGCACAACACCGGCGTGCTGGATCTTTCTGTCAGGGAAGTAAAGCTTACCGCCTACCGCGCCGACATCCGCTCTCTGAGCGTACATCAAAAGTTCTTCTATCCAGTTTACGGTTATAACCTTGGTGTCGTTGTTAAGAAGAATGATATACTCTCCGTCCGACGCTTTAACACCGTAGTTTACAACCTTGGAATAATTAAATTTAGGTTTTGAACCGTCGGGATTTAGATTGCTCTTGTCCTCGTAGAAATCTACAACCTTGACAATATCCTTAAGCGCACCCGACTTAAGTTCATCGTAATAGCCCTTTATCTCAGAGCCCTTACTTCCGTTCTCGACAACTATTATCTCATAGTTATCATATACAGACTTTTCATATATTGAATCAATGCACCTTCTAAGGTCCTCTGCGTGCTCGCAGTTGGGAATAACAATGCTTACCTTCGGTGTTCCCACAACCTCGTAGCTTATCTTGAAAATAGTCTCAAAAGCTCTAGTGCTTGTGATCTTAAAGTGATCGTAGCCGTGACGTCTTAAGTGATCTGCCACAGCCCCCTTTGCAGCCTCTATCGCATAGGGTTTTGCGCTTATGTCTGATGCAACGCTTCCCGCATGAGATCTCCAATAGTAAAGAAGCTTTGGAATATGCACGATATGCTCAGCTTTATCCGTGAGTCTGAGTATCATATCATGATCCTGACTTCCGTCAAACTTTGTTCTGAAAAGCTCCGTTCCCTCAAGAAGAGTTCTCTTAAACACACTGAAATGACAGATATAATTGTTTGCCCTTAAGTTATCGATAGCATAATCGGGCTTAAAGTGCATGGTTATCATCTTGTTGATGTCATCGCCTTTAAAGGTAGTCTCATCACAATAGATATAATCCGCATTTTCTTCATTTATTGCTTTGACATACCAGTAGAGAACTTCGGGATGAAGGATATCATCGTGATCGAAAAGACCTACATACTCACCCTCTGCAAGTTCAAGGCAGTGGTTTGTATTTCCCGAAATTCCTTCGTTCTTCTCAAGCTTCTTGTAGGAAATCTTGCAATTTCCTTCCTTGTCCAAAGCTCTTTCTTCTTTCATGTACTCATTTACAATCTGAGATACAAGTCCTACATGTTCATCATCGGATCCGTCGGCAAGACACAGCTGCCAGTTTGAATAAGTCTGTACAAGCACGGATTCGATCATATCTCTAAGGAACTTCTCGGGAGTGTTATAAAGAGGCACCAGGATTGAAATCTTCGGCATCTTTGCAAAAACCGCTTCTTCCTGCTCTTTTCTTACTTCCGGCGTAGGAAAACTTTCCGTGCCGTAGTGCGTCATAGCCTTTTTCTCTATCTGCTTGTACTTTAGCTTGGCTATAACTCCCTTTACAGAGCCCTGATTTCTCACCCTGTCAATCTGCCTTATGGTAAAATGCATGGCATTTCTTGCGGGCGTACTTGCCTTCCAGATAGGATTGTTCTTGATCCTTGAAAGCTTGAATTCAAGTTCGCTGTTCTTATCTTCAAGCTCAGCTATCCTTGATGCAAGATCGGCGCTCTTTAATTTCTCTTTTTCATATGCTGCTTTAAAATCAAAATCTTTTTCTGACATAAAAACTTCCAATCAATTCTTTACATTCAATTCTTCACATGTAATATATTCGGTACCCAGTTAATGAGTTTAAGCCTGCTCGTTCTGTCGATCGCAAGCATTCCGATCTGATAGAATCCGGGTTTTAATTCACCCTTTTTAATCTTGAGCTTATATCCCGTAAGGTCCACATTGACCTGATCCTGAAGCCTTACCCTGATGTCCGGTCTGTACCAGATATAGGGCGTAAAGCTGTAAACTTCAGGCCCAACAGGTCCTGCTCCGTCCTCGTATCTCTCCACAAGTCTGAGGAGAAGTTTTTTATCATAAATCGCATTATCAGACCCGATGACAAAACTGTATCCCTTGAGATAATAACCCTCAAGATTCTCAGCCGTGTTCACGCCGTAAAGCCAGTTGTCCATGGAAGCATTGTACTCGCATCCGACTCTGAGACACTGATCTTCTCTCGCACCCTTAATGCCCTTCTCATGAAGAACAGGTGACATATAAGGAATATCCTCAACAGGCGTATAGTCCTCTCGCGGAATGATGGCCGATATCGTCTCATCCTCCGTAAGATGTGGGCTGTAAAAAGGATCCTTATTATACAGATGTGAATGTCTCTTCATAAGTATCTCGCCCTCGGATGCAAGTCGTTCCATCTTCTTCGGGTCAAGATTATCAAGTCCCCTTGTAAGAGACTCATGGTGCAAAAGATAAGTATGATTGCAACAAACGTTGTAATAACCCTTTTCAAAAATACTATAGCAGAAATCAACATCGTTGAAAGCCACTTTAAGTTCCTCGGGGAATCCTCCCACATCATTGAACTTGCGCCTGCTGATAAGAAGACAAGCGGCCGTCACACCTATCATATTGTGGATTCCTCTGTTATAGCCAAAGTAATGACTCTTATTGTCATGCATCTTCTGAAGCTTATGAACAGGGCCTCTTCTTACATTGGCAATTCCGGCATGCTGGATAAGATCTGTCTTTGGATAAATGAGTTTTGCACCCACTGCTCCGACATGCTTTAACTGAGCCTGAGAAATAAGCTCAGTAAGCCATCCTTCCTTTACCGCCTCTATATCGTCATTAAGGAAAAGAAGATACTCTCCCGTCGAACTTCTCGCGCCCTGATTGCACATAGCCGAGAAATTAAACTCCTGAAGCTTGTATATATAATTTATCTTGGTAAGTCCGTTTTTTCTTGGTGCTCTCGATGCATACACACCGTACTTTACTCTGTTTGACGCAGAGCTTCCGTTATCTATGACAACAATGTCATATGTTATCCCTGCATCCTTTGTCGTCTCGATTATCGAATTGAGGCACTGCTGGAAAACCTCCGGGTGATCTTTTGACGGAATAATAATACTCACCGTCACCGGCTTTAAAAGCATATGTCTTGAGTTATGAAAACTCCTTCCGTAAAAAACATCCTGCCCCGCATTTCTGTGAAACAGAACCTCTCTTATATGTCCTATTGGAAGCTCTGTTCCCGTCCTCTTTGCAAAAGCTCTCTCATGAATAGCAAGCATGCAAAAGAGAACATCGGCTGACAGAAGTGACGCTTCAAGCCCCACCTGCTCAGGTGAATTTTTCTTGTTTGCCGTTCCTCCGAGCATTTTGACAGCATTGTCATATTCAGGAATGGCATCATGTACAGTCTTCGATCTGCATGCAAAAAGACTGCCTATATAAAATGCATTTAAATACGAATCGGGTGACCAGTCGGGCTTAAAGAAAGGATGAATAAACTTTCCGCCGCTTCCGATCTCATCCTCATCCGCATAAACAACGTTATGCTCGGGATGTGCTATAAAATATTGCTTTATTACTTCACCGGCTCTTTTCGTAAGTTTTCCCTTGGGACTTACAAAAATATATACGGTGTTTTCATCATTCTTGGCGTCAGTCATCTCCCATACTTTTGCATACGGAACAACCTTCACTTTGGGCTCGGGAAGCTTGTGCGGTATAAGTTCTCCGTTCTCTCCCGTCTCATACTGAACGGGTGCTTCCGCCTGGATAACAGGGTTCTTCTCGATAGTCTTCTGCCACTTGTCATAAGCTGATGCCTTGGCATTGACCATCCTGTTGTATTTAGCTATTCTTTTTGTCGCAAGAGTACTTTTAACTAACCCCTTAAGCATTCCCCGTTTTTACTCCTCGTCTCTGTAATAACGTGCCTCACGCTTTTCAACAATCTTTCTTCCGATTTTCTTTATTATCCCCACTTTTTCCTTTGGCTCGGCGGCCTGCTGAAGATTAACGGAATTTATAATGGCATCCGCGGCGTTTTTGGGAACCATCGTAGTAAGAATTTTCACCGTGAGATGATTGTTTTCCTTTACGCCAAGTTCGCTCGACGTAAGATCGAACTCAATATTCGGATCGTCTGTATTAAACATAAAGGAATCATCAGTGATCCACTCGCCGTTTACAGGTCTCAGCGTAATATCTGCCGAGCCGTCTTCAATTGACAATCCATTCCATGCCGCCTCGATCACGGTAACCATGCAGGGTGCAAATGCAGGATCGAGTCTTAACACCTTACACCTTGAATCCACCTGAATATCGAGACTTATCTCGTTCTTGTCATCATACTGTTCCTCGGGGAATATCGAATCATCCTCCGAATAGCCCGCTCCCTCGTCAAAGTAAACCTGTATGCAGTCTGCAGCTCTTGCCGCATCCGCGGACTTTGAGAGTTCCTTTGGAACAATGACTTTTCTTCCTATATCTTTCCAGATCTCAACGAGAGACTTTCTGTTTCCCGTAACATATTTCTGGAATGCATATTCTTCATCAAGAAGAACCTTCATCTCTTTTTCTTTTAACCCAAGTCTCTCATAGACAGGCTTCGGATCAAACTTCTCTCTCTTCCTGTCTTCGAGCCTGTAGCAATAAAGTGCTCTCCACACCTGCTCCTTGGGCGGAATACATTTTCCGTATGTCCACTCATAATCAATTATAGTCCAGATAGGTCCGTTTACCATAATATTGGAAAAGATAAGGTCATAATCGGACACAGGATAATCAGTCTTATAATTGAGTCTCTTGATGTACTCATTTATAAGTGCGTCGAAGGCATCCATATCATCCCTGTCAATGCACTGATCAAGGAGTGATGCAAGCGGAACGCCGTTTACAAAAGAAAATACGGCGCAGCCTTCATTCTCATCTATCTGGCAGTCGTTTATCTCGAAATCACCGCCTCTAAACTTCTCCTGAAGTCCGAGGTAAGCATCCCTGAGGCCGAAAACATGCTCTCTTGCAGCCGCCGTTAGCGGGAATTTCTTAATAACTTTTCTTCCCGTTCTGCTTATGGCGATATCTGTTCTTATCTTAAACTCATCGACTCTGTCATTGCTGTACTTACTGTATACGGTATCAAATCCGGGTCCCAGTATTACTTCAAAAGAGTTTGCAAAATCAGGATACATTCCGTCTTTAACAAGATCCTCATAAGCGTGCTTCTCATTAAAGAGAACCATTCTGTCCCTGTCAAAGTTTCTGACATTGTCCTGAAGTTCTCCGAACTTAGGGAAATAAGAATCGGAGTGGATCATTGTCATAAGCTTATAATCAGGATACGGATAATAGAAATGATAATCATTCATTCCGCATTTTTTAAATATATTTATAAGACCGTTTCTGGTAAAAGTCTTCGCAACACTGTCGGCAGTATAGCCTTCGATTCCCTTAAAATATGTTCCGAGATGGTCCTCTGAACATCCCGCAAAATACTTAAGTCCGAGGCGGTTCTCGATTGCGATTACGATTCTTCCGCCCTTCTTAAGGTGCCTGTTGAGCATACGCAAAAACTTCTCGTAAGGGTTATCCGTTCCGATATATCCCTGTCCGTACTCAAACACGCCGATAAGGAAAATATAATCAAAATCCTTGTCAAGATCAGGCTCAACGTCTCTGAAGTTTCCGACGTGAATGGTCACGTTTCCGCATTCTTTGTTCCTGTAGGCATTGATCTCAGATCTTCTCCTTGAAAGATCGCACGAAACGACACTTGCAGCTTTCTTTGAAAGCATTCCGGTTATTGCTCCGCATCCCGATCCGACTTCAAGAACCTTCGCATTTGAATCCATGGGAATCCACTCAACGATATTGGCTCTCTGCTCAGAAAGATGATAGAGAATCGGCCAGCTTGCTTTTTTCTCTATGATCTCCTGAAATTCTTCTTTTTTATGATTTTTTACAATCTCAAGAAGATCGTTCTCTACAGCACCGTCGCTGTACAGATCGACTCCGGAATAATGTTTGAAATTAAGTGTGACATTGCCAATCTTAATCTGTTCCTGCATCTATATCTCTCACTTTACATGTTGTGTTCATGTCGTAATATCCAACCGTATTCTTATCAGATACGACAGTAATGTTAAGAGCATCATAAAGCCTGTGGTATACAGTAAAATCATTCTGTTCAAATCCTGTAACACCAAAGCTCAAAAGATACTCACCGCCCTGTAAAGACATCTTCTGAGTAAAGGTTATCTCTTTCTCATCACCTGCTTCTACAGGTTCCAAAAAAGCTTTCTCAACCATGGAATTGGTACCCGTGATCTCAATTCCCATAATATTCTTGAAGGTGAGTGCAAAAATAGGTGCCGCAACATCCTTATTAAACCTGACCTTCATGTGTACGGTAAATTCAGTTCCCTTTATTATTGAATTCGACCTTACTCCGTTTGAATCGGTAGCAAAATACTCATAAATGGTTGCAGCTCCATCGCCATATTCGAGCGTATCGGGATTTGCACCCGCTTCTTCTTCGGCAGCCCATTCGCTGAATGATTTCTTTCCGTCTTTTCTTTTACCTGCCTTATCGGCACTTTCGGACTTTTCGGAACTACTTTTTTTAATTTTTGAATCAGCTTTTTTGTCTGCTTTGGCGGCAGCCTCCCTGATATCGTCATCGTAGAGAAGATTCTCGCCGTCGCTGCTTGGAAGCGGATACTGACCTACAAGAACCTGCTTGTAGATGTCTATCATCTTCTTTGGAGTTCCCTCACCGAGAAGTACACCTTGATTTAGAAGCACCGCTCTGTCACAGTATTTACTGATACTTGAAAGGTCGTGTGACACAAAGAGGATTGTCTTACCTTTTTTCTTAAATTCCTCAAACTTATGATAACACTTTGCCTGGAAAAATACGTCTCCTACGGAAAGCGCCTCATCAACTATAAGTATCTCCGGATCGATGTTTATCGCAACGGCAAAAGCAAGTCTTACAAACATACCGCTTGAATAAGTCTTCACCGGCTGATATACATAATCTCCGATGTCCGCAAACTCAAGGATCGCGTCCATCCTCTTTTCTATTTCTTCTTCGGAAAAGCCGATCATCATACCGTTTAAGTAGATGTTGTCGATTCCGTTATATTCCATGTTAAAACCGGCTCCAAGCTCCAAAAGAGCTGAAATATGGCCGTTTACGTTTACTTCGCCCGATGTCGGAGTAAGAACTCCTGTTATTATCTTAAGGATCGTAGATTTTCCGGAACCGTTTGTTCCGATGATGCCGACAGTCTCGCCCTTTTTAACCGTAAGATTTACGTTGTTCAAGGCAATCTTTTCCTTAAACTTTTTCCTCTTGGCAAGGCCGAGCGAATCTTTGATCCTGTCCGACGGCTTTTCGTAAAGCGTATATGATTTAGTGAGGTTTTTTACCTCAATCGCTATATCATTCTTCATTTAAAAAATCCCCATAATCTATGGATTGTTCCCCATAACACATCTCTGTGATGCGTTTGTCATACTCAAAGTACATCTGCGAAATGCGGCTTAAGGCGCTTAAATAGAACTGTTCCTATACAGAAAAGCACTACTACACACAGCCAGAAATATGTTGATGAATAAAAATGCTCAAAAAACCATGTTTCACCGTAGATTGAACTTCTGTAGCCTTCCACAATATATGTCATGGGATTAAGCTTAACAAATACCTTTATCAGATCCTCATATAGCCTTATTTCCTCTATCGTCAGATGCAGGTCATTAACAAAATGATCTCTGACACGATTTATAATATCGTTGTTTAAATCCCAAAGAATAGGTGTATACCACTGCAAAAGCTGAATTATAATACTGATGATCTGTAGGAGGTCTCTAAAAAAGACAACAAGCGCGCAGGTTGCGTAACTGATCGACAACACCAGTATAAATTCACATCCGATGTAATAAATGAGCTGGATCCAATAAATACTCGGCTCATATCCCATACACCATGCCATCACAAGAAGCACACCCAAAAAGAATATATGAATAAACATTGCTGCAATTATTTTGATAATAGGAAGAATGCTTATTTTAAAAAGAACTTTTTTTACAAGATAGTTATATTCAAGAAGTGCTGTAGTTCCGTTATTAAGCGCTTCTACAAAGAAGAACCACGGCACCAGTCCCGCTGTGAGGTAAAGCACATGCTGAACTTCTCTTCCGTCAGGAAGAATATGAGGAGCAGTCTTAAAGAGTTTGCCAAAAATAATACTGTAAAGAATAACCGTAACAACCGGCTGAATGGCAGCCCATAAAGCACCCCAAGAAGATCCCGCATATCTCTTTTTGAAATCATTAACGGAAAGTCTTGCGATAAGTTTTCTGCTGTTCCAAAGTTCAACAGGCAAAACCGTAAGTTTGTCATACCAAAAATAGACCAGAATACATCCGACACCTAACAAAATGCATCCGCATATTTTTTTAAGCATCTCTGTTTGTTGGTCTGCAAGAGGATTGCTATGTAAAACAATTATCAGCGCAATTACAAACGCCAATACATAGAAAACGCCCAAGAACTTTTTCTTGGGGGGTTTTCCGATTTTCATTCTTTTATTCAAAACTCTTTTATTCCTCCCCATTTGGTGTCCTTATCGGAAAGGTTGAGTTCTACGCCGTCTATAAGTGGCCACTCTACTCCAATATCGGGATCGTTCCACTTAAGTCCGCCTTCATCATTTGGATGATAAAAATCTGAGCATTTATAAGCAAATTCGGCATACTCGGAAAGAACATAAAATCCGTGTGCGAATCCCTTGGGAATAAAGAACTGCTTTTTATTCTCGGCAGATAAAACAACACCGAACCATTTTCCGAATGTAGCAGAATTTCTTCTAAGATCAACCGCAACATCAAATACTTCTCCGTTAATGCAACGAACAAGTTTATCCTGAGGATAATTTTTCTGGAAGTGAAGGCCTCTCAAAACACCCTGCTTACTTGCAGACTGATTGTCCTGTACAAATTCAACGTCAATACCTGCTTCCACAAAATCATTCTTGTTATAAGTTTCAACAAAATAACCTCTGGCATCTCCGAACACAGTAGGAGTTATAACCTTAAGTCCCTCTATATCACATGTTTCAACGCTAATCTTACCCATTTCTTTTTCTCCATTTCAGTTTGAACCTACAATTGCTGCGGGTTCTATATAGTCATTATATTCTTCATCCGTGGCATCGGAAGAAGCTCCGTCAGAACTTTCATTAGAAGCTCTGTTAAAAGCCTCGGTAGAGGATTCGACGGAAGATTCGATAGAATTCCCTGCTGAAGATCTGTTCTCACCCTTCTTTGTAACAACAACCGAAGGTATATCCTCATTTGCATCAAAAAAACCTTCTTCAAACAAAAAGGCCTGCGTATTATCCCCTATCTGTTCTCCGTACATGCCAAAATCACTACTTGAAGAAGTATCGGCAGAAGCTTCCGTATCGGAAGCTCCTCCCTTACCGAAAATTTCTTTAATTTTGTCGGCATTTGTCGCATAGACTATGACCAGCACCAAAATTAGCGCACTGACAATAGCAAGCACCGCCGTCCTGAATACTTTATAGTCCATCTGCAACCTCAAATCTTATCCTAATATCAGATCAAAGTCCGTTTGCTACCTCAACCAGATACTTGCCGTAGTCGGTCTTCATAAGAGGCTCAGCAAGCTTAAGAAGCTGTTCCTTGTTAATGAATCCACGCTTATAAGCAATCTCTTCAATACATGATACATAAAGTCCCTGTCTCTTCTGGAATGCGCATACGAAATCAGCGGCATCAAGAAGTGAATCGTGATTGCCTGTATCAAGCCATGCAAATCCTCTTCCCATTGTCTCAACGTGAAGAGTTCCTCTTCTTAAATATTCATTGTTTATGCTTGTTATCTCAATCTCGCCGCGGGCTGAAGGCTTTACATTTCTTGCTATATCAACAACATCGTTGTCGTAGAAGTAGAGCCCCGGAACCGCATAGTTACTCTTGGGATTCTCAGGCTTCTCTTCAATGCTTATAGCCTTTCCGTTCTCATCAAACTCAACAACTCCGTAAGCTCTGGGATCTCTTACATAATATCCGAAGATTGTGGCACCTTTTTCTCTTGCTGCCACATCACGAAGAAGTTTTGAAAAGCTCTGTCCGTAGAAAATATTGTCTCCAAGAACAAGTGCAACAGAGTCGCTGCCGATAAAGTCCGCACCGATGATAAATGCATCGGCAAGTCCCCTCGGCTGATCCTGAACAGCATAGCTGAAATTCATTCCAAGTTGCTCACCTGTTCCAAAAAGATCTTCGAATATTGGAAGGTCTCTCGGAGTTGAAATTATAAGTACATCTCTTATACCTGCAAGCATAAGAGTTGAAAGCGGATAGTAGATCATCGGCTTGTCATATACCGGCATTATCTGCTTTGAAATAGCTCTTGTAAGCGGATAAAGTCTGGTTCCCGAACCACCCGCTAAAATTATACCTTTCATTATATTCCTCCGTATTTATCTAAAATAATCGGCTCAAAGCAATTATCGCCAATTATCTCTTGTCATACATCTTTGCATAATACTTTTCGTAATCGCCGCTTGTCACATGCTCCATCCATTCGTTGTGATCAAAGTACCATTTAATGGTCTTTCTGATACCTTCTTTGAACATGGTCTCAGGCTCCCATCCGATTTCCTTTTTGATCTTATCGGGAGCGATGGCATATCTTCTGTCATGTCCCTTTCTGTCTGTTACATACTTAATAAGATCGTAGCTGAGCTTAGCCTTTCTGGGATCGCTGTCATCAAGTTCTTCTCTGAGAACATCGATGATTGTCTTAACGATCTCGATATTCTGCTTCTCATTGTGTCCGCCGACATTATATGTCTCAAAGAGTCTTCCCTTCTCCTGTACCATGTCGATTGCCTTTGCATGATCCTCAACAAAGAGCCAGTCACGAACGTTCTTACCGTCTCCGTATACAGGAAGATCCTTACCTGCAAGTGCGTTGTTGATCACAAGAGGAATGAGCTTCTCAGGGAACTGATAAGGTCCGTAGTTATTAGAGCAGTTAGTAATGTTTGCAGGGAACTTATATGTGTCCATATAAGCCTTTACAAGCATATCCGAACTTGCCTTACTTGCTGAGTAAGGGCTGTGCGGATCGTAAGGTGTTGTCTCATAGAAATAAGCATTCGGGTCATCATCGAGTGAACCGTATACTTCGTCAGTTGAAACATGAAGGAATTTCTTGCCTTCTTTAAATTTTCCATCGGGAAGCTCCCATGCCTTCTTAGCTGCATTGAGCATAGTAGCCGTTCCGAGAACGTTAGTCTCAACAAAAATCTCGGGATTTACAATAGATCTGTCAACATGGCTCTCTGCCGCAAAGTGAACAACTCTGTCTATGTCATTCTCTTCAAAAATCTTGTTGATGGCGTCTCTGTCGCAAATATTTGCTTTGACAAAAGTATAATTGTCACGCCCCTCAACATCCTTAAGATTCTCAAGATTTCCCGCATATGTAAGTGCATCAACATTTATGATGCGGATATCGTCACCATATTTTTTGAACATATAGTGAATATAGTTAGAACCGATAAATCCGGCCCCTCCGGTTACAAGATAAGTTTTCATCAAAGTATACCTTTCCTTTTCATTTTTTCGTGGCTATTATATCACAAGTCAGTGCCAAGTAGAAGAGTCCCATACCGTAGCACATATATCTGGGCTGCGGGAATATCATGGATCCCGTAATCACAGAGTTTATCGCAATTCCAGAAAGCGCAAGAAATGCAAACAGCAAAAAATCAACCTTCACATCCTTTTCATTTCCACGATTTCCAAAAACGCTGCTCAGGAACAAGAGCACAAACGAAGTCAAAAACAGCAGATACATAAAGAATGATATCGGAATAAGAATCTTAGGACTGATATTTGCAACAGATATTACAAACGCTTTAAGTACATTTGCGGTAAATACATATATTATTGCCTTGCCGTCGCCTTTTTTTATTCTCTCAAAGGCATGTTTTAAAAGAGTTTTAAAAAGAATTCCCTCTATCTCATCTTCTTTTAGCTGAGCATCACACAGCTCAAGTCCCGGAAAATGACTTGCAACATATTCATCACACTTAACCTGCACGATATCGAAACCTATGACATCATAGCTCTCCGCATAATGAGATGCCATCGCTGCCCAGTCCGAATTAAATACATTTGCCTGATCTCTCTTTTCATAACCCGGAGCATATTCTATGTTAAGCTGCTGCTCATTGCAGGCCTCAAAGATACTCGTATATAATGCATCAAGATCCGGAAATTTCTCATAATCCTTAAAGAGTTCCGCATCCTCACTTCTTGCAGTATACAGAACCGTATCCAGACCGCCCTTACTGTTTCCTATATGTTCCACAAATCGTCCGCGAAGAGCCGAATTATATATCCTGTCAACTCCCTTTATACACACGATAGCCGCAACGATCATAAGTACGGTTATAAAAAACTTATGGATACCATCCTGTCTGTTTATAAAAAGGTAAATCAAAAATGCCGAAAAACCCCATAAGATCAGGCATATAAGCATCTGTTTTCTTACACTTGCAATAAGTATCGCAAGCACAAATACTCTCACAATGTTACGCTGAAGATACGCTCTGTGCAGATGCCACAGCTCTATTGTAAAAATAACAAAAAGCGGTATCGCGATCGATTCGGTCATAATGCTCTCCGAATACATCGAGCCTCTTTTGGCCGCAAATCTGTTCAGCGACGCAACCGCCATCTGCGATAGAACTCCCGCATAGCCTATAAACAATGCGCTGTTTAAATTCAAATACCTTGACGCGACATTGTAAACTTCATTTCCGAGTCTCCATGAAGTATATACCCACAAAAGACTTTGAAGTATCACAGCGCAGAAAAGATATGAAGGTTGTCCTTTAAATTCACCGGAGAACTTAAAGGTTTCAAATATCTTTCTGATAAGTGCCAAAAAAAGCGGATAAACAGGCTCTCTTGAAAAATCCATGCTCACATAGCTCTGAGAATCCACGCACCATACAGGGCCATCCAAAACCGCAATCCCGATATAAAAAATTAAAGGCAAAACAAAGGACAGAATCTTAAAAGATTCCAATCCTTTGTTATTGTTGCTGTTACTCATATATTGTACCTATATTCACATTCATTATCTGTACAAAATGTTAAGGTCTACATTTCCGGAGATACCGGACACTTTACCCTTTGATGTATGCTGCCACATATCATATCTTGTAGCGTTATATGTCGGGCTTGCTGCATACTGGGCAAGCCAGATTTTGTAATTGGTAAGCTTATTGGTATTGATCTTACTTGTAAACCATGTTTTGTTAGCGTATACGCCTGCCTTGTATCCCGCATTCTGAATTGTTCCGCAGAACGCTCTGATATTGGCAGTTCTCTGCTCTGCACTGATCGTATCGCCTCTTCCGTTACTTCCCTCAACGTCAAGGTATACAGGGAATGAAAGTCCGTATCCCTTACAAAGCTCTATTACCATTGAGGCTTCCTCAACCGCTTCCGCCTCGTTTACAGCCTGTGTAAAGAAGTAAACACCAACCTTAAGTCCTGCTGCCTGAGCACCCTTTATATTTGTTCTGAAAGTAGGATCTTCGATAAGTGCGCCCTGAGATGAACCTCTGTAACCGCATCTGATGATAACAAATTCGATTCCTTCGTTTCGAACAGCTTTCCAGTCGATTGATCCGTTCCACTTACTTACATCGATTCCTCTTGCTCCCGCAGAAGTTGTAAGAACTCCGTCACTTCCAAATACATACTCGACACCCTGAATAACCTGCTTACCTGTTACATACTCGCAGTTCTTGTTGTAGTAATAGGTCTTGCCGTTTATTGTCTGCCAGCCTTTGTATTTGAAATTGCCCTCACCCTTGTCCTTAAGGAAGAACTTCTCTTTATTGTAGTAATCGGCATAAGTCGCCTCTCTGAATCCGCCTTCTGAGCTCTTTACATAAACCTGGGTTCCGTCGGCAAGCTTAAGAAGTGCCTTCTTGTCTACTACAGTTACCTCAATATCAAATGCATTGTATCCTGTTGCAGTATATGTGACAGTTGTCTTTCCTGCTTTCTTACCCTGGATCTCTGTTCCTGAAACGCCTGCTACAGAGCTGTCCTTAGCTTTTCCCGAAAGTCCCGGATAATCATTTGCATTAATTCCGATATTTATCTTCTCGTCCTGAACAAGTGTGATCTTCTTGGAATTGATGGGAAGATCTCCTGCTTTCTTTGCATTAACGGTTACAGTGATATATTCAGTCTGGTAATTGTCTGCGTTAACAGTAAGCTTTGCCGTTCCTTTAGCTAACGCTGTAATTGTATTGCCGCTGCATGATACGCATCCCGTATTATCAGAAGTAATCTGTATTGCCAATCCGGATACTTTTGTCTCTATAGTCTTCTTATCACCTTCGGTAAGCGTTATTGAAGTCTCTTTTACAGGAACTTTGCCATTTTTTTCAAGAAGTGCTTTTTTGTCAGCTTCCTGCTTAAGTCTTGAAGCCTCTGCTGCCGCTGCTGCATCTTCTTTAGCTTTTTTATCCGCAGCTTCTTTGGCTAATCTTGAAGCTTCTGCCGCTGCTTCCTGTTTCTCTTTTTCTTCTTTCTCTTTCTTAAGCCTTGAGGCCTCTGCTGCCGCAGCTTCCTGCTTCTCTTTTTCTTCTTTCTCTTTCGCTAATTTAGCTGCTTCTTCGTCTTTAGATGAATTTTGGTCACTTCCTCCATTCACTCCCGTACTTGCAGCATCCTTATTGCCATCTTTGTTCTCTTCGTTTGAATCACCGTCTTTTTTATTATCTGCGCTATCATCAGGCAAAGTAGAACTATCGGTAGTAAACAACGCAACCGTCCTAAAGTTTGTAAAGTCAATTATGGATGACTGTGACATAGGATTCGGAATGCTGTTTTTATCAATTTCCTTATATGTACCGTTTGCATCGGAAGCACTTCCGTCTGCAGGAATTTTCTCACTTTCAACATACTCAACGGTATCTTTAAGCGTTGATTCCACAACGTTCTTTACCGCTGTATCTTCTTTTGCAACGTTAACCTGTGATTCCTTCTTAACCTCGTTGCTGACATCAACGGCCTTCATTTCTACCTTATCCTTGACAGTTACCGTCTTGGTAGATGTATCAAGGCTATACTGCGAAAACTCGGCAGGAAGCGCACTTGGTGTGATCTTATAAATGCCGGGCTTCATGTCTTTTTTATAGATGATACCGTCTTTGTCATCATCCTCGTAGTCGACCTTAGATCCGTCGGGTGTTTCAACACTTACCTTGAAAGGTACTTTTGCAACGAGCTTTTTGTTTTTTCCGATAAACTTTATCTTAATGTCGCTCTTGATGGAAGAAACGCTGAAAGTTACTTTTCCGCCTGTAACTTCCTCTTCCTCTTTCTTCTCTTCTACTACTTCTTCGACCTTTTCTTCTTTTGCTTCTTCAATAATACCTGCGGTCATCTGCTTTGCTTTCTCAGCATCGGCAACCGCAACAAGTCCGCTCTCTCCGACAATCTGAACATCGCTCATAGTCGATCCGACATCGGCAAATGCACTGATCTCGTGATTTCTGCCAAGTGTTTTTGTATAGAAAATTCCTGTTACAACCGCGCCTGCAAGAATTACAACCGCAACGATCGCCGCAGTTTTCTCAACCGCACTTGAAGTTCTTATTGCACTTTTGGATCTGTTTCCACCTTTTTGGGACGTCTTTCGTCCACGACCATATTCATCGTTGTCATATCGGTCATCATATCCGCCGTCATACTCATAGTCGCCGTCGCGATATCTTGTATCATATTCGTTATCGCCGTTAAAAGCGCCTGCGAGATCGGCACTCTGAAATTCCTTGTCATATTCGGCATAATCACGATCGTCATCCGCATAATCTCTGTCATAATCGGAATCGTCATACTTTTCGTCAATCATGCGCTCATATCCGCGGGGTTCATCATCATAATTGTGAGAATTTTCCGAATAGTAGCGATCGTCATCCGCATAACCGCGGCCATAATCATCTCCGTTTTCATAGTCACGATCGTCATCCGCATAATCACGATCATAATCTTCTTTTTCATATTTTCTATCGTAGTCGTAGCCGCCGTCACTATATGCGCGATCATCCGCATAATCTCTGTCACTATACTTATGATCACGGTCGTATTCATAGTCTTCATAATCGCGGTCGTATTCATAACCATCGTAGTCACGATCATAATCGTAATCTTCATAATCACGATCGGCTCTGTAACTGCGATTATCTTCAAATACTTCATACTCTCTGTCGTATTCTTCCCTATATTCCCTGTTGTCTCGTTTTTTTCTGTCATCAGAAGTCTTGCGGCCGAGAAATAATCCGCGCTTAGTCATCTTTTTCATATACACTCCTCGTACGATTAACTAATTTCCGTAACTAAATATATCCTCCCTCGATACCCCTCTATACCATATATAGCATTTTAACATTTCCGAAATACAATAACAACTTTTTGTTATCATTCGGTTCTTTTGTTTCTGTATATCGTATATTGCAGATTCGTGCCCCCAATCTGCTCCATCAATTACATGGGTTTATTAAGAAAAAAGACTGCTATCCCACATATAATGAGACTCATCCCCACAATCTTTCTCTTTGATATCTTCTCCTTAAAAACAATCCTCGACAGGATCAATACAAAAGCATAGCTTATGGGCTCCATGACAACCGTGCCCATATAGCCAAGTCCGTCATAACAGAAAATTGATATTACCATAGATACAAGCAGAAGCGAATATCCACCTATAACAAGGCAGTTAAGATATTCTCTTATAGCCGACGGATAACTCTTTTTCGAACTCATCTTAAGAAAAATCTGTGAAGAGGATGCTATAAGCTCAGCCAAAAGCATCATAATAAAATACTTATACACTTTCCGCTTCCTCCTCCGATGAACTGTTCATAACTATAACTCCGGCAATTACAATAAGAACACCTACCACCATTCCGGGTGTGATCTTCTCAGAAAAAATCACGAAATTCCAGAGCATCGACCACATCAATGTGACAGCTTTATTCGAATAAGCTATGGAAAGCTGGAATTTCTTAATAACCTGCTGCCAAATAACCGCATAGATTGCCAAAACAACAAACTCAAGTGCAAAAAAGCCGATCCATCCAAGCGTTAACATAGGATACTCGGAAGCAAATTTGGCCGCAACGGTTGAAAGTGAATAGACAATGACTGCCCCCTGCAACTGCAGGATAGCGGCTATACTTTTCTTTTTCATTCTTCCGATTCTCCTTCTGTCTCAGATCCGCTTTCCGTATCCACAATATTCTTATAAACTTCTGCAAAATGCTCTGCTATATTCTTATTACATTCCGCATTTACATGAATGTTATCAACAAGAAGATCTTTACTGTTTTCCTCAGAAATATCTCCGTTATAGTTGTCGACAACGCTTACTCCGGGATTTTCTGCCTCTGAACATACCGTCATCATACCCAGGTAATACTGGAAAAGATCTCCGTTTCCAAGTTCAAGCTTGTCTCCTGCAACAACATTTCCATCCTTGTCAAAGCCGTAACAGAAAGTAACAGTCATGCCTATAATCCTCATATAAGGATACTTCTCCTGAATCTTCTTGATTCCGGTAGCGAGCGCTCCGTTGTATGTCACTTCATCAAACTGATTATCCGGGTTTCTTCCGATTCTTCCTTTGAGAAGATCCTGCGCATTGTAGTAGATAACCAAAGTATCAACCTTGTCAAAATCAACATCTTCAAGAGTCTTTATACTGTCTTCAAAAAGTGAAGCATTGTCAACCGCACTTGTAGCCTCGTGAAGTTTGGAATAATCTCCGCTTGTAATCGCATCTATTACACTCGGAAAACAAAAAGCATCAAGAGGATCGTTTCCGTTTGCGGAACGAGCCACTGTTGTCTCGGGAAATCCGGCAGCTATACATTTCGCACCTGAAGCCTTCTCAATCTGAGCAGCAATTCCGGTATCTCCGAGATCATGAGTAATAGCGTCATTTCCGACCATAAGAATTGTCTCTTGACCGTCATCCTTATGTCCTGCCTTCTGCTCGTCAGATCTATAGGTGATAAAATCCTGAAGCTCTGCCGCAATATTTTTCTCATCAGACTCTTTCAGCTCAATACTGCTGTGATTCCATTTCACGATCTGAAATACATAATACAGAACGATAACTACGATAACTCCCAATACGGCAAAGTGAACCCAGCGCGGAATCTTACCCTTTTTCTCGTAGTCTTCGTCGTCATCATCCTCGGAATAACCTCTTTTACCGGTTCTCCTCGCCTTTCTGTCATCCTCATAATAATCATCATCGTCATACTCATCTCTGTAACGCTTGGAACGACTGTCTCTTCGACTTCTGCCTCTGCCTCTGTTGTCATCCATATACTCATCCTCCTGCCCATCATCTTCGTAGTCTTCAAAAAAATCATCATGCTCTTCATAGGCATCAGGATAATCTTCTTCATATCTTCCTGAACGCTTGCTGTTTCCTGACGATCTTACATCCTCTTTATCAAAATCATAGAAGTCATCTTTGAAATCGTCTTCATAACCTTCTTCAAAGCCTTCTTCGTAGCCGCTCTCATAATCATCTACAGGTTCGTCGCCATAGTCGTCTTCATAATCATCTCTGTAATCGCCGTCATATCCGGCTTCATCTTCATAATCTTCGGCGTCCCTGTAATCATCATTCTCGAAATCATCCATACGCTCGTCTTCAAGAATATCAAAATCATCATCGCTGTATATGTCAAAATCTTCTCTTCTGTTTCTTTTATTTCTCATTAATGCATCATTCCTCTCTTATATTGGATATAGAGCTTAATCCGTATACCTTTGCCACATCACGGTTGATCCTGCTGTCCGGATCGTCAAGCAAAAAGAAGGAATAAAAATCCTCTATATATTCAGGATTAGTCGGAACATCAACTTTAACATCCCTATCTTTCATATTCGACAAACTGTCTATAATCTTTTTTGTCTCAACATAATTTTTTTGAAGCTCACCGACATAAAGCTGCTTGTTAAGCTTAACAACGACGTACTTTTCGGGTGAAAAAGGTGTCGCTATAAAGCACACAAAAATAATCGCATAAAGAACCGCGAGGACCGACATTTTCTTATGTCCCTTCAAGGTTCTTCCCATTAACCATCCGATAAACAATGCCAGATTATCAAATGCGGCAGTCATAGCCGTCACCGTGATAAAAAAGCATCCGTTCGTAGCTTCCTCCATTCCATATCCCACTACCGGTGTAAAAGCCGCTATCAACGGAGAAGCAAAAAGCATAACTCCGACTGCCATCCATGCTACCCTGCAAAGCTTTATCCTGTCATAGATAAGGTATCCGACAACAACAAGACTTATAACATAAACCAGATAATTTCTGTCAGAAAAAAGCCACCTTACCACGTACATATAACGCTCCGACGCATAGATAATTCCTGCTTTTACATCAACTGCGCCGCCGTTTTCCATTCCATGTCCCGCATAATTTCCCGGAGCAAGTATATTTACCGCCGCCCCTGCAATACATGTAATAAATACTAACATATTATCTTTTTCAAGTCTTCTTCTCTTAATTGCAAAATAGATAATCGTACACAAAAGAAAATACACAACTATCCCCGTTATTGCAAGAGATGCTCCGACTGCCGCAATTCCACATGCCAAAGAGAATACCAAAGGTTCTCTTCCCGTCAAAGCAACTTCTTTATTCAGATTATAAATGATAAAAAGACCTATCGATATAAATCCCAGCGCAATCGGAAAGCCATATGCACAAGCCCCGGAAAACCAGTAAAATACTTCACTGAACGAATCATATGCCGCAAGAGGAAACACTGCCATCAATATCACAAATAAAACAACATGTATCCCTACATCCGCAGCCTTCTTTATTATGATACCTGTCAAAAAGATCACCGCGCCGAAAACCAGAAACGCATTGACCTCCATAATAATTCTCATCGCAGAAAAGCCGCCGTACGCTACAGGATTAAATAAAGAACCGATAAACGAGGTAAAATATGCTCCCTGCTCATGTCTGTATGCATCTTGCGTAAACTTAGCCGCAGAAACAATGCGTTTTAAGAATCCATGGATTCCCACTCCGGATCCCGCATACCAATAATCATCCGACACCGGTACAACAAACATGGCTGCTCTGACGATCGTCCCGATTAAAAATGAGATCATCAAAGCCGATACAATCCCCATCCCCCAATTCAATATTGTTTGCGTTCTCTCGTGCTTCATACTACCCGCGATCTTTCTTACCATTCCCTCGAAAAAAGGTCTGCAAAGTCAAAGTCTGCAACCATTTTTCTGACAATCTTCAATCCCTTATCCATCTCATCAACGGATTTAATTTCATATTTTCCATCCTTAAAGCATTCTACCATAAATTTGTTAATTGCGGGTTTATAATGTGAATAATCCGCATAATTACTGAGGTTCAAGGTCTCATCCATCGTCTGGAAATAAAACACTCTTGCATTGTCATACTGAAGAAGTCTCTCCGCAACATATCTGTACTGCTCCATTGTCGCTTCAAACGTATTTTCGCGCATCACATTGTTCCAATACAGGATACTGTAAGGGGGAAAAAAGAAATAAAACTCCGTATCGGGATTCGCTTCAACAAAAGGAAGAATATTCCTTGAAAGATTTACTTCCGTTCTCTCGATAAGCCCGTCTTTTTCAGTCTCCACAGGGTTTATCTCAGGCTGTTCGTAGTTGTGCATAACCCACTCAATATTGTAATACTCGGGTGTCCACCAGCTAAAATAGATCTCAGAAAGATCCGAGCCTTTTTTCTGAATGGCAGGACGAAAAATATATTCAAATAATACATCCTTGTTTATGAGATATTTTACATCATTAATGACACTCTTGTCATACAAATGCGTGGGAAGCGGATACTTTGTTTCATCGGGATCTGCGGTCAAAGTCGGGATATCCACGGCAAAATACACTTGCTTCATGGGATTTTTCTTCCTCGCATGGGTATTTTTATCAAACACAAAAGAAAGGATATTGTAGTCATCCCTCGGATATGCCCCGCTATAGCTAAGTTTCACAGTATCCGTCCCAAGAATCTCTTTAAAATCGTCCGTGTCAAAATTTACCGTCATAGACGATCCTATGATACATCCGTCATATTCCATATTCATCGCCATTCCCGGATTCTGACTGAGCTGATTGTCTACAATATACGGAAATCCCGAAACCGGAGTATGGAAATGAAAAAATGGATCCACATATACAACGATTGCGCCGCAGATGACAAACACCGCAAGAATCATACCTATTAAGATGAAAAAGTACCTTTTATAGCTTTTCATAATTATCCCCGCCCCATGCCGTCCGTTCTTCCGACCGGCACAAATGTATTATCAACTTGAAAATACATTAAAAATTCATATAAAGAAATGTACTCACGCCTGAAAAACTGATTATGCTCCATACCAAAAGCACCGCGGTAAGTACAGTCGTGCCAAGATTTATCTTGCACTCCTTGGAATACTCGACGGCATTTTTTCCAAAAAAGATCATCACACCGCCCGCAATAAGAAAAAACCAGAGGCAAATATCCCACGCAAAACCAAACTTCATAAGCGGAGTCACCTTTATCACATACCATAATTCATCGAGATTAAATCCGTCGGAAAACGTGCTGTAAAAAGGTCTTATTCCGCCGACAAACATTCTCTTAAAAAGAAGAAGCGCATCGGAAATGCTGCTCGCCCTAAAGAACACCCATGCAGCAGTTACATAGACAAAGGTAAAAAAAGTTCCGCAAATCTTTTTACCCGCTGCGACAATCCGGTTTTCCTCACTCTTTTTCGATGTCTTTTTCGCTCTTTTCAACATTCTTGTGATGATACTCAGAACGCCATGCATGATTCCCCAGACAACAAACGTACTTCCGTTGCCATGCCAGATTCCGCTGAGCAAAAATATGAAAAAGATATTCAGATACGTCCTAAGCTGCCCTTTTCTGCTGCCTCCGAGAGGTATATATACGTATTTGGTAAAAAACTTAGTGAGTGTAATATGCCATCTGTCCCAGAAATCACCTATATCAACAGCCTTATAAGGTGAATTGAAATTAAGCGAAAGCTCAAATCCCATCATCATACAGACAGATGCCGCAATATCGCAGTAACCGCTGAAATCAAAATACAACTGGAAAGAATAGAACACAGCGGTAAGTATCGCCTCCATCCTTCCAAGATTGGGAATCGCAGAAAATCCGTACTCGACAGCCTGTGCAAAAGTATCCGCAAGGATTACCTTCTTAAACAATCCCATGGATAAA
>JAEEGG010006609.1_pt1 | contig 27145 bp, 24 predicted proteins | sample 9134161 | NCBI WGS metagenome assembly JAEEGG01 (sample SAMN16246543, study PRJNA631951) | gut metagenome | biome: gut microbiome; feature: rumen; material: CR-attached | host: Bos | place: Iran: Karaj | collected 2018-10 | reverse complement strand
AAGGTGTATCTACAGTAACTAATTTCGGAATCGGCATTGAATACAACAAGCTTGAAAAAATCATTCCTTATGTAGGCTTTGATCTTAATTTGACTGGCGATAAGAGCGGCGCATTTGTTCATTCTTCAGTTAATATTGGAGCCAGAACAACAATCAGAAGAATAAAGGGACCAGAGCTTGAAGGAAATCCTCAGGCTTCAATAAAACCTAATTCTGATTTCTTCACTCCTGACGGCGACGGAAATGCAGACACTCTTACATTCAAAATTAATACAAAATATCAGAAAGACGCACAACCAAAAAACTGGAAGGTTGAAATATTGAGTGAATACAGCGGAAAGTCAATGGTTATCAAGACTTATTCTGGAGAAGGCAAAGCTCCAAAATCTCTTGTATGGAACGGAGAAAGCGATAGAGAGAAATTCAGACATTCATCAGCTTCTGAATATAAGGTAGTGCTTACTGTGGAAGATTCTCTTGGAAACGTAAATACAGTAGAAACAACTGCAAACATCGGTATTCTTGTAGAAAAACTGGATGACGGTTCCCTCAGAATCCTTGTAAACTCAATCAAGTTTGATGCTAACAAAGCTTCATTCGATACTCTTTCCCAGAGAGATAAGAAATTGAATGATTTTACAGTAAAGATGATTGCAAAATCTCTTAAGAAATACAAGCAGTATAACGTAATTGTAGAAGGCCATGCACATAATGTATCTGGAACAGAAAAGGAAGAAACAGAAGAGCTTATTCCTCTTTCACAGGAACGTGCAGATGCAATCATGAAAATCCTTATTGAAGAAGGAATTGATGAAGCAAGACTTTCTTCAGTTGGAAAAGGCGGAAAGGAACCAATTTCTACCGAACCAGCTCAGAACAGACGCGTAGAATTCAAGCTTGTTTCAAAATAATTATAAAAAAAAAATACAAATAACAGGAGAATAAAATGAGAAAAATTATTAGTGCATTTAGTATTTTATTGTTAATTGCTTTGTCTTTTAGCTGTACAAACTTTTTTGATGAATCAAAATATGGCCCAGCTGGAGCATCAGGTGGAGCATCAGGTGAATATAAAGAAACAGACACTTACCACGAAGACTTTACAAGTACACGTTTCTATTATGTTAAGGATGTATATCGAACTGAAGGTAATGGATATGTTGAAATAAGTTCCAATAGTAATCCTTTTATAACTTCAGCTGAAACTCAAACTACAGACAGTGACTGGACAGAGGGTTCATATGTAACACTTACAAAGAATGATACAACTACTACGTTTAGATCAAAAACAGTATCAACTTATACTGCAACATTGTATACAAAGCAATCTGATGGCACTTATAAAACATTGGTTTTAGGCACAGATGTTAAAATTGCTGGAATAGGTGAATATGGTTTCTTTACTTTGGCTGGTGGTGGCACTGGCACTTATTATGGTACTTTCTTCTATACAAAAAAAGGTTGGAAAGCTTCATCAAACGGCACAGTGACATTAACTGTAAATTATGATTTAGAAACTCCAACTTACAAAGAAGTTATAAATTACATTAAGAATGGTAAAGCAGAAGTAATTGCTACCTATAAGGTAATATATAATACAGCATATCCGAACCTTGAATTCTATCTTAAAGACGACCATACTTTTACAAGTAATGAGGGTATATCAGGAAGGTGGATGTGGACACCAGGGTACGAGAATAAGAATCTCGTATTGAACTATGAGAAGACACCATGGAATGGAAAACCACAGGAACATTATTTTGAAGTCCAATATGACGGCAAAACTGTAAGAGAAACAGACGGTAGAGTGTAAAGAGAAACAAACTAACAGTCATAAAGGGACTGTCCTGGAAGTAATTAAAACTTCATCAAAGGGCAGCCCTTTTTTTATTTTTCCGTCTTTTTTTATATATAAAAATCCTTCGAAATTTTTAGATTTTTTTTAGATTTTTGAGTTAGCATTTTTCATGTAAACAAAAATTATTTTTGTATTGAATACAAAAAAGTACAAGGAGTTTATTATGAAAAAACTTTTTAAACATCTTAATCGGCTTGTGGCTTTAAGTTTTATCTTTGCCACCTTAGGAATTGCAGGCTGTAAGAAAGATGTTTCTGAAGATCCTACACCAGAAACAAAAACTTACACCGTGTCTATTGCAAGTACAATCGAAAACGGTACTGTAACCGCAGACAAAACAACCGAGCTCAGCGCAGGCGAAAAAGTAACGCTTACTGTAAAACCAGCCAGCGACTATACTCTGGAATCTCTTACAGTAACCGACGATTCAGATACTACAGTATCTACAACCGCAGATGCAGACGACAGCACAAAATACACGTTTACTATGCCGGAAAGCAATGTTAACGTAAGTGCAACATTTACATCAACAGCTTCAACACCAGAAACCAAAACTTACACCGTTACCATTGCAAGTACAATCGAAAACGGAACAGTAACCGCAGACAAAACAACCGGGCTCAAAGCAGGCGAAAAAGTAACACTTACAGTAACCCCGGCAAGCGACTATACATTAGAAGCTCTTACCGTAACCGACGCATTAAGTGCCGCAGTTTCTACAACCGTTGATGCAAACGACAGCACAAAATACACGTTTACTATGCCGGAAAGCAATGTTAACGTAAGTGCAACATTTACAGAAGAAAAGCCAATAGTTAATCCTATGACTACAGAAGAATTGGAAGCTCAGAGTAAAACAATTAAACAGGCATTGAAGGATCTTGATGTTAAGAATGCCACTGCCTTTAAACCTTCATTAACAGCTCCTGCCGAAGGTACAGAAACCAAAGTAATCAATGAAAAGCTTAACCAGGTTTTCTGGAAAGAAGGAACTGAAATCTACTACTATTCACCAGATGGTTCAAAAATCTCATTTGGAACTGACGCATCAGAATTGTTTTATTATTGTAAAAAAATTAAAGAAATTGACTTAAGTGGCTTTGACACAAGTGATGTTACTAATATGTACCGTTTATTTAGAGAATGTCAAGCGCTTGAAACCCTTGATGTAAGCCTTTTTAATACAAGCAATGTTACTAATATGGGATATATGTTCTCTGATTGTAGAAATCTTAAATCTATTGATGTAAGTAGATTTAACACAAGCAAAGTTACAAATATGTCTAATATGTTTTCGGATTGTTTTAAACTTGAATCTATTGATTTGAATAGCTTTAAAACAAATAAAGTTACTAATATGAATGCAATGTTTGCTTCCTGTAAAGCAATTAAAGAAATTGATGTCACTATGTTTGATACAAGCAAAGTAACAGATATGTTCCAAATGTTCACCTTCTGTGAATCAATTACTGAACTTGATGTAAGTTCTTTTGATGTTACAAAAGTTGAACAAGGAAATATTGATAGAATGTTCTACCATTGTACAAATCTTAGAACAATCTATGCTAAAAATGATGCAGTCTGGAAGAATTTAACTTGTAATGATGTATTCACAGATTGTACTGCACTTGTAGGTGGTAATGGTACAAAATATAACGCAAATTATAAAAAGTATACATATGCTCGTGTAGACGGCTATGAGGGTAAAAAAGGATATTTCACTGGAATAAGCATGAAGCCAAATGATAAGGAAATTACTCCAGAAAACCAGAGTAAGTTTATAAGAGGAGCAATAAACTATTTTGAAATTAGTAAAGCAAGAGCCTTTAAACCTTCTTCTACAGCTCCAGCAGATGGTATAGAAACAAAAACAGTCAATGGTCAGCTCAAACAGGTTATCTGGAAAGACAAAGATATAATCTACTACTATTCACCAGACGGTTCTAAAATCTCGCTTGGTAATGACGCTTCTAAGTTGTTTGCTGATGGTGGTTATATGCTGAGAGAAATCGATTTGAGCGGCTTTGACACAAGTGATGTTACAAATATGAGTCAAATGTTTTCCAATTGTTCAGGACTGACATCGCTTAATATCAGTAGCTTCGACACAAGCAATGTTACAGATATGAGTAAAATGTTCTCAAGTTGTAGGAGCCTTACATCACTTGATGTTAGCAGTTTCAAAACAGACAGAGTAGAAACAATGTATTATATGTTCTATGCCTGTTCTAAACTTACAAAACTTGATCTTAGTAACTTTGAAACAAAAAAAGTTACTAATATGAATAGTATGTTCGATTACTGTGAAGCAATTACCGAAATTATTTTTAGCAATAACTTTGACGTATCGCATGTTACAAATTTGAGTCATATGTTCTCTAGATGTAAAGCTCTTAAAAAACTTGATGTCAGCAACTTTAAAACATACAGTGCTACAGATATGGGTTGGATGTTCTGTGATTGTAGTTCTCTCACAGAACTTGATATAAGCAATTTCCATGTCACAATAGAAACTAAGGTTTATTCTTTGTTCGAGAATTGTTCAAGTCTTAAAACAATCTATTGTTCACCCGGTACAGACTGGAGTGGAATTTATAAAGATACTTCATATAACGGAATATTCCAGGGTACTTTACCTACAATGGATATGTTCAAAGGCTGTACTTCTCTTGTAGGTGGCGAAGGTACAAAATTCATAGATACAAAAATAAGAGAAGAATACGCTCGTTTTGACGGTAGAAATGGTACTTCTGGCGATGGTTATTTCACTGTAAAAAAATAATTACCTTTATAACATAAATTAGCGTAATTTGCCCGGACACTTTCTGGTGTTCGGGTTTTTTTTAGCTTAACTAACGTATGTTAGTTACCGATAATTTAATTATGAGTAGAAAAAACATTTCACAAGAAAAAATCGTTCAATCATTTTTATCATCTGCCTTTGAAAAAAGCTCTGGCGCAACTTCTCTTGCCGATGTTGCCGAAAGCCTGGAAATAAAAAAAGCCTCTCTCTACAATCATTTTGAAAATAAAGAAGCCATTTACGCTGCTACCCTTGCCTATGCCGAAAAAGAGTTTTCTTCAATCAATTTTCTGGCAGACAAAGCTTTAGATTCCATTAAAAACAACAAAATCACCATAAATACACTTTTTAAAAAGCTCATTACGCGCTACTTTAATCTTTTCGAAACCGAGCCGACTTTTCATCTTTATGTTTTTATTTATTCCGAGCAGTTTTTTAATGATAAAGCCCTGGAAATCGTTCATAATCACCAGGCAAAAATCGCAGAAGAAGTTCGTAAAATCATCAACACCTTTATAGAACAGAACAAGCTTGCCGCCCGCACCGAAAAAGAAATTACCGACCTTTCCAATAGCCTTGCATCGCTCATTTTGCAACAGATGAACCTCTATCTTTCGCAGCGCACCCAAACTGTCCGCCAGAACCCTGAAAGCGGTACCGGCACCCTTTTTGAGCTTCCAGCCGATGATGCTGCCCTCACCCGCGTTTCCAAACTGGTAGATAGTTACTTAAAACTTTTGTAGAGATTGCCGAATCAACACCTGGACTGCCTTTCGTAAATCTCCTGCACTTGCTGCGTATACTGTCTTGTATTTTTACTTGTTGCATTTCCATTCGTTGCATTTGCAGCCAAAACATCACACTTTTCGTATACCGCCAGCTCCGGCTCAATCTTCAGCCTTGGCCTTGCATTTTTCCTAGCCTCAATCAAAACCATATTCGGCTCCTCCCCCGCAAAAGGACTCACCAGTCTCATTCTTTTTGGCTCCAGCTGATGAGCATAAAGCGCCCCAAAGATTTCCGCCAGCCTGTACGGCCTGTGAATCATAAAAAGTTTACCGTGCGGCTTTAAAAGAAAATCTGCAGCAGCCACAACATCTTCCAGCGTACACAAAACCTCATGCCGCGCAATCGCCTTTGGCTCCTTAGGATTCTGCTTCCCGCTTTCCACAACCGAATACGGCGGATTACAAGTCACCACCTCAAAATCATGCTTTGCCAGCCTATATTTCCCGGCAAAATCGTCAATCTTTGTTAAATCGCCCTTTATTATTCTGATCTTGTCCTGCAGGTTATTCAGTTCCACACTTCTTGCCGCCAGCTCTGCCGACTCCTTCTGTATTTCCAGCCCCGCAAACTCATTCTCAGGATAAAGCCCACTCAAAATCAGCGGAATAATACCGTTCCCAGTCCCCAAATCAATAATCTTATCCTGCTTCTTAATACTACCGCACACAAAATCCGCCAGCAAAACCGCATCAATCCCAAACATAAAGCGTTCCGTATCCTGAATGATTTTGTAGCCATTCTTTAAGGTATCAATCTGTTCCATAATAGGTATTATAGCATAAATGCAGTCTGATATGCCCAATGTTTTTTCCCTATTGTTTTTTCAAATATTTAGCTTTACACTTTTCCTATTAGGAGCTATGTGGATTAAAAAAATGAAAAAGAGCTTTGTATTAGCTTGTTTTACTGGTTTATTGTTTGTTGTTTCTCTTTTTTTCAGCTGCGATTTTCGTCCGGAACCAGAATTAACTGTTCCAATCGTAAAATTAAAGCTTTCTTCCACATCTCCACAAACAACTGTAATAATCACCTGGACAGAATCAACAGATGCAGAAGAATATTCTATTTCACGTTCCTGCATAAAAGATTCTATAAATGAAAAAGAGTATTTTTCCATCAAAAATCCTTCTAACCGCAAATACATCGACACAACTTGCGAACCGGGAGTTAAATATACCTATATTGTAACTGCCAACGCCACAAGAAAGAATCTGGATTCTCATTATTATTCCAAATCTTCCGAGGAAGTTTCCATTACAACAGAACAAGATCCTCTTGTAACGTTAGCTTATCCCAAAAAAGTGTCTGTAAAACCAACCGAAAACAATACAAACGCACTTTCCATAGAATGGGAACCTGTTCAAAATGCCCTTTCGTATGATGTATACATAAAAATCTCCTCTTATGGAGATGAAACCGACTATTATCTGGCTGGCTCGACCACAGAATCCTTTTTTACTGCCTATCACCTTTATAACCAAAAAAGATATTCTATAAAAATAAAAGCCTTTAATGACCAGCAATCAAGCATTTTTTCAGCCCCGGCCGAAGAATATGTTCCAGAGGCTGTAAATCTTACAAAAGCAAAGGCTTTTAAACTTACCAATTCAATTACAGAGTGTTTTTATTCCGAAGGTGACTCTTTATGGTTTACTTGTAGTCCGGAAAAAGGACTTATCACTTTTTCATCAAAGCCAAAAACCCTGGAGTTTGCTTCCATAACAGTTTTTTCAGAGGATGGTACTGTATTGGCTTCTGGCATTACTTTTGATGCAAGAAATAATTCTAATTCCGACGATTTACAAAATCCTGTTGTTAAACATTCTATAAAAGATGATTTTAGCAGTTTTCAGACTGGAAAAAGCTATTATCTTAGGGTTTCAAAAGCTGAACGAAGCAGTTTTTCAATTTGTGTAGAGTAAATTAAATGATTATGAAAAAGATGTTTATAAAAAGAAAAATAACAAGAACCTTAACAATTATATTATTCCTCATTTTTTCTTTGTCTTTTACAAGCTGTCTTTTTACCGTGCTTGCAAAAAGTTTATCTACCACTCATCTTCCATCACCCTGGTCTATTACTGCCGATGACATATCTTCAGACCAGGCCACAATTTATTGGACTAAAGTAACAGCACAAAAAGAATATACTTCCATCTATTATGAAGTTCTTTATTATTCCCCGGAAAGTGAATATAAATACAGCACAACAACTTCCGAAACTTACATTCACCTGGAAGACCTTGACTGGGACGAAACTTATAAGGTTTATGTCAGGGCTTGCTCTCTTTCTTCTGAATATAAACCAGGTAACTATGTTTCAACCCAATTTAAAACCTTAGACAGTCCAGCCCCAGCAGGAGAGCTACAAAGACCAGCAAATGTAAAAGCTGAATATACTGCCGGTAAAACTGGAATAAAAGTAACCTGGAACCCAGTTGATAACGCCGCTTATTATGATATAAAATGCTCCTACAGGTTATATCCTTCTGATTCAGGCCCCGGACCACACGTAATCAGCGAAAAAACTATTACGGTTCCGGCCTCACAGCATTCTGTAATTGACAATCAGATAAATAAAGGAGATATAACCTATTATTCTGTTGCCGCCAGAAATGCTGATTTTTCAAATACCTGCTGGTGGTCAAAATCAATCAGGATTAAACTTCATGAAAATTGATTCAATTATTTTAGACGTGGACGGTACAATCTGGGATACTACAAACATTGTTGCCGAAGCCTGGAACCATGCAATCGACAGACTTTTTCCGCAGGTTCCGCATGTTACAGGCACCATTTTAAAAGGTCAGTTTGGCAAAACAATGAACGTTATTGCCGATAATCTTTTTACAATTTTAAACGACGCGCAAAAATCCCAGCTGATGAATGAATGCTGTGTCCAGGAACAACTTGCCCTTACTTCGAATACAAAAGACATTTCTTACCCTAACGTTATCAAAACAATTGCAGAACTTTCCAAGGTTGTCCCTCTTTTTATAGTCAGCAATTGTCAAAAAGGCTATATTGAAGTCGTTGTCGCCAAAAACCACATCGAACAATACATCACAGATTTCGAATGCTACGGCAACAACGGCAAAAACAAAGACGAAAACATCCGCCTGATTTGCGATCGCAATAACCTGAAAGCCCCAATCTACGTTGGCGACACCCAAGGCGATTACGATGCCTGCAAAAAGGCCGGCGTTCCGTTTGTGTGGGTTTCTTACGGATTTGGTAAACCTGATGATGAAAACTATTTTGCTAAGATTGATGATTTTGCGGAGTTGAAAAAACTCATCTTTTAAAAGGAGGTGCTTTTTATGACAATGACAGAAGTTTCTATAAGTGTTCCGCAGATGATGGCAGAGTATACAGTTTCCGATGATGAAAAAACAAATCTTACCAGAAACGCAATGATTCTTTTTCCATACATACAAAATGATACAATTTCTCATGGTAAAGCTGCTCAGATTCTTGGCATTCATAAAATGGATTTAATTGCATTGTACAGTAATCTGGGTCTCCCGTATCTTGACCAGACAAGCGATGAATTAGAAAGTGATGTTGCCACATTAAAAGAACTCCGGAGAAAAGCTGTATGACAATCATTTTAAGATTAGAATTACAATTACCGGTACCGTTGATGTTTTAGTTCAGGCTAACAATGAAGGAATGCTATCAAAAGCCGATGCAAAGATTTGTCTTGATTTTTTAAAACAAAGCAATATTCGTCTTAGTGAAACTCTTATCCAAGATGCATTAAATATGATGAAATAAAAATCAGCACTCTCCTCCACGGATAAATGAAATTAGATTAATTAATTCCATGCGGGCAACTTCAACGTTAGTGTCGAAAAGCTTCTGGTCGACGATGATATAATGCCAGTATCCGTTATCGCACGCGCTGTATTCGGAAATGTAATTCAGCTTTGTATTCTGAAGAATCAAACTTATTTCTTTTGGATTACTTTGGTCGCTCTCAAAATGCGCAATTGTAAGCAAAGGAGCATCTATATAATCAAAAACTTTTAAACCAAGCCAGGTACATTCATCTGCAAAATAAGTCCGCCCAATATATTTGCAGGAAAGATTTGCTGTAAACTCAGTCTGCTCCGGAAGATTCAGATTTGTTATTTCTTCTGCCCTATCCAACACAGACATTGGAATATTCACATATTCAGAGAAACTTCTTTTTCCATCTGCAACTATTGCATCCATCGGATTTTTTTGAATATCAAACTTAAGCTGAAAGTTAGGCTCTGTATAATAATACCCCCGCTTAGAAGAATCATATTCTAAAGGAGCTTCACAGCGATTACGAAGAAAATCAATATCCCGGCTGATAGTTGCCGTGCTGCACTCAAACCGTTTTGCGAGTTTCTCTGTTGTAGGATAATTTCCTGCTGCAATGACTTCATGTATTTCAACAATACGTTCAATTTCCCGATGATTTGTGATTTCTTTGCGTTTGTAGACCATGCTTATAATCCTTTGTTTTTATTATAAACCAATATTATGGAAAAATAAAATCAAAGGATTATATATGGGTTACTTTACTTTTCACCCCGGATATAAGCAAGAAGGTCATCCCATTTATCAATAAAGCTCATATCAGGATTTTCAAAATCCTTTGTGTAATCAACATAGATAAACATAACCTCTCCAGAATAAAAGTCAGACTTTATGCTTTTCAAACCATATTCAATTTCCATCTGCTCCCTTTTTGTATTCACAGAAAAACAACTATCGCTTAAAGTTTCATCAGGCAATTTTCCTGGAAAATCTGCAACCATAAAAGCCTGGTCTGTAATCATCACATAACGATATTTAGTTTCTTCTGCAAAACAGAAAATAGAACAAAAAAGAACCAACCCCAAAAGAACAAATAATTTTTTCATAAAATCCTCCTTGCATTTACTGATATGAGTAATGCTTTGTAATCATTTTACAACACCACCTTTTGCAAAAGATGATAGAGATAAAAAATAATTGCTCTATCGTTTGTTGCGGTGGGGGTGGGGGTATAATTAAGATATAGAAAAATAATTATAAAATTGTATACACAGATAATTCTGGAAATTTGCAAAAAAAAGATAACAATGGTATCATTTAACCATAATAATATGGAGAAAAAAATGAATGCAACAGAACAAAAACTTGAGGTATTAAAAGAAAGTGTAGAAAAAGTAAAAGCCTACGTTCAAGCTTTATGCGATATTCGTTCTGATATTTATTCTATAAAAAGAACAGAATGGCTTGAAAAAATAAATGAAATGGAAAGAATTGTAAATGAAGATGCCATCCTTATGTTTATTGGACCTTTTTCTTCTGGCAAAAGTTCTTTTGTAAATGCTTTATTAGGAGAAGAAATTCTACCAACTGCTAATACTCCATGTACAGCTGTTGTAACGGAAATTTCCTTTATAAATGGAGGCGGAGATTCTGGCGAAATATACAGACGAGATAATCCAGAAAAACCCGAAATCATTGAAATTGAAGAATTAAAAAAAATAATAAATGGTCCTTCTGGTGCAAGTGGTGAAGTTGCCTCATATCATCATGTAAAATTAAATCTTGATGTAACAGATAATGACAATAGAAAACAGTTTTTACCTTTTGTAAATAAAATACGAATAATTGATTGTCCGGGATATGGTTCTCCATATTTCGCAAATGAAGATATTATTGTTGACTACATAGAAAAGGCTAGTTTTACTTTTTGGATGACACCATATAATAAAATAGGTGGAGCAGAGGCAGAGAAACATCTTAGTTTAATAAAGAAAAACACATCAACTCTTATACCTCTTATTACAAAAGCTGATTTAATTCCAGATGAAGAAGAAAAAGAAAACATAAAAGAAGATTATTATGAACAAATTTCTTCTTACTTTCATTCACGCGAACCACATTTTGTCTCTGCAAATAAATTCAGAGATGCAGTAATATATGAAAAAAAAATTAAAAAAGATGGAAAAGACACTGATAAAAAATTTGAAGAATTACGAATAGCATCGGGAATTGATTGGGTTAAATCCGCAATGCAAGATTGCGCAACTGTAAAAAATACTAATGAGAAAAAAGTCGATTCTATGCTTTTTGATATACGAGGTTTGCTAAAGGAAATTTCTGATCTAGCTGGAAAAGAGAAACAACATTGGGAGATTAAGCTTTCTGAATTTGGGTGGAATCCTAATGAACAAAAATATGAAAAATTTGATGCAATAAAAGAAAGAATAGAACGATGGATAAAAGAAGAAGCTAGAAAAACCTCAGATAGCTTAAAAAATGAACTAAGTGCCAAATTAATTAATATCTTTGATGGTAAAAACAACGAAACCGTAACTTCAGAAATTAGAGAATGTTGGTTACAGACCATTAATAAAAAGAAAGATTCTTGGTGTATATATCTTAAAAAACAATATGAGGAATATATCAAAACATTTGTGCCTCAGATAGAATCTTCTCCTCTAAATATTAGCTTGACTGGTAATATGTTTGTTCAAACATCATTGAATTTATTTGATGCACTCTTGGAAAGTTTAAAAAACAGTGGTCCAACTTCAATACTTGAAGCTTCAGGAGGAGCAGCAATGCTTATGTCAATACCTTTACTTCAGGCTGTTGAAGCTCCTATTAAAGCAAAAATTTGTGCAATAGTTGCAACTATTTTTGGAGTTTCTGGGCCAGCTCTTATAGCAGTAGCTGTAATTCCTTTGATTCCAACAATTAGAAACCTTGTAAAACAAAAGAACGAGTTTGATAAGGTAAAACGACAGAATCAAATTAGAAATATTATTGAAACATTAGATGTTACTCCTGTTATTGAAGGAATTCTTGAAAAAACGCACAAAGAAGTTTGTAACACTATTATTAAATATCTTAATAGTGATTGCTGTATTCCAAAACAAAATTATGATAATTGTAAAAAAATTCTTGAAGAAGTACTAACAGAATTAAAGAATTTGGATGTACGTTTTTCTGTAAAAAAATAAGGAGGTTAGATTAGCTATGGAAGTATATACAACTCTTTTAGGAGTAAGAACAGAAATAAATAAAATCTTAGCGGAACAAAAAGCTGATTCTCCTCTGAAAGGTCAATTAGAAAAAATAGAGAAATGTATTCATGAAATGCCTCCTGAACTTGCTTATAGTATTTATGATAGATGTGAGAGATTAAAACTGGATTTTGATTTTCTAAAGAATAATTTTTCTGATTCCTTACAGATTGATGTTCCAGAAAATCTTACTAATAGAAAACATTTAAGTGTTTTTTTAATGGGTGAATCCAGTAGTGGTAAAACAACTTTCATTCAACGTTCTCTTGGACAAAAAGCAGGCGAAATATCTTCAAAACCAACAACAGGCTTTCTTACTATTCATAAGCTAGGTAATGAAGAGTCCTTAGAAATATTGTTTCCTGAGAAATTTTCTCCTCAAGATTCAACAAAATTTGAAAAATTTTTACAAAAATATCATCTGTCTGACCATTTTAAAACGCTTACATCTCTAGAATTGAATCAAACTGATGCCGGTCGGAAAACTCTTGGGCCTGAATTTTCTACTACCAATTTTTCGAATTTTATAAATGAGGCAAATGACTTTCCTGAGTGCTTTAGAGAGTTAATTTGGACTCATAAAAAAATAGGAAAAAATAGTTCTTTTTTTGATTTTGTAGATATTTATGATATGCCTGGCTCTGGTTCCGGAAATGAAAAACATGAAGAGAATATTTCCTACGCTTTTAATACTTACCGACCTGATATAGTTTTCTATTTTATTGACTCTGGTAAAGGTATCCCATCAACAGACGGAATTGAATTGTTTAGAAATCATCTACTAAAAATGATAGATAAACAAGAAGAAGATGTTCCATTACTTTTTTTTGTTTATGAAACACCAGAATCAGACAATATGGATAAATTGGTTCAGCTAGAGGAAAATGGAAAAGTAACTTGTAAAAAAGACTTTATAGAAGGGAAAGCAAATGCCTTATACAATTATATTATTAATCCACATACAAATGAAAATGGTTCTCAATTTTCGCCAAATGATCAAGCTAATTTATTAGAGGCTAGTCTACTTGACTTGCGAGGTCCTAAAAATTCAGTATCAGAAAGCCTTCAAAATGCATTAGCACTTTCTCTTCAAAAATATTATTTGACTAAGGCAAAAAAAGCCGTTATTGAAATAATTGATGGATTAAAACAATTTGAAAATGAAATTGAGAACAATGAAATTATAAAAATGGTTCTAAATAAGATGGAAGATACCGGTAATACTGGAATAAATTCCTACCTTAAAGATATTTTTGATGAAATCAAGCAAAAAACAGATATTGGAAAAAATTTATCAATTGAAGATGCTAAAAAAATATTTCTGGATCACTTTTATTTAACATCATATGGCGATTATAAAAACTCTTCATTTTCACAGGCTTTATTCCGACGTTATGATGCAATTAATCGAGTTATAGATGATATAATAAAAGAGTTTTCGAAAATGGATAAAACGGATAATGTAAAACGAAACTCTGGCGAAAAACAAATTGTTAAAAAGAATGAAGAAAAAATAAACAATATTAAAACAGTTGCAAAAACAGTCAAAGATAGATTAGGAGCTCAGTTAGAAGAATTAAAAAATCCAAGAAAATGTATTTCTTACCAGAAAATTGTGGATGGGTTCCAGAAAAGTTATAAAGATAAGGTTGAATGGCAGGATTTGCCTTTTAAAGTACAAACTTATTATGCACTAAGATTTTCCGAAACAGATGATATAAAGAATTATTACTTATTACCCACAGCTTCCGCTTTTATTTCACGCATAAAAAACGATTTGGAAAGTTTGGAATCTATCCGATCTGAAATTCCTTTGTGTATTTCTTTAGACGATTTTGTTAATCATTCAAATAGTTAATCAGTTTGTGAAATAACACATTCTATTTGTGAAGGAGATTAGTCAAATAATAAAGTTTTATTTGTAATTTCCTAATAAAACTCACAATTCAGACTAATTTATTTATCATAACATAAGAATCATCTCTACACTTATAACGTTGACGCAAACAAATTATTGATATATATTACTTATGTCGTAAGTGCGATTCTTTTTAAGACAATAACTATGTTGGTTGTGGCTTTTTTTGTTTTTGATCTCCATAAGTATTAAAGACAACATTTTTGTTTACAATTTTTTTACTATTAGAGAGGTTATTGTCTATGAAAACTGTTTTCAACAATTCAATTAATCAACTTTTTAATCAGATACAAGCAATAGAGATTGACAAGTATCCTTTGTTAGATTGCTGTATGAAAGATGGTGTTCTTTTTCCAGATCAGTACGAAAATTCACCAGTAAAAATTGCTGTAACGTTAAAAGAGCCTTATGCTGAATGGGATAAAGAAAGTAATACACCTACAAATTGTGATTATGATTTCTTCGACATTATTCATAATTTGAAATACCATTTTGATAATGATTTGAATAAAACCTGGTTAAAAGTTGCAGCAATGGCTTTTGCGATAAAAAACAAAACAACATATTCAGAATCACTTTCATATGATCAGGTAGTAGAAGGCCTTTCTTGTGTTGCATGGATAAATTTGAGCAAGACACCTTGGAAAACTACAACAAGAATGAATAAAGCATATTATGATCGAGTTGCTCTTTGGGAACCGGTTGTAAAAGCGCAATTTCTAGAAATTAAACCGGATATTGTTTTTTACGGAAATACATGGGTAGCATCTAATGTAAATCCTATTGAACCCTCAATTCCATGGAAAAACCAATTCTGCACTGTTACAAAAAGATATGAATATGAATCAATTGGTGGAAAGAACTATTGGATTGAAATCTCAAAATACAGAAACACAAATAAGATTCTGATAAATGGATATCATCCAGGATTTGGAAAATCTTCAAAGTGGCAAACAGAATTCATACAAGATTATTTAAGCTCTATCACCATTTGATAGATATCCTCGTTTATAATTCCACATAAACGAGGTTGTCTATGAATAAAAACACAAAAACAAATTATGGTCTCAAAATAAACGGAACTCCGCTCGATGGCGAAACTCTGGATGTTATTCCTTACAACATGCTCCAAGATTTACAGACAATTCTCTGCTATGACTACGAAGACGGCAAACCTTACCATGATTTGACATGTGTAATGGAGCTGATTTTTCATAATCCTCATGATGAACTCAAAACTCGCGATTGTAAAAGAATCAGATTTCTTTATGAACATCCTTATGGCCTGCTTCGAAACTTTTCAGAACTTACGGATAACCCAGACTTCAGCAACAATATGATTTCAATCCGTATAGACTTAACAGCAGGCTGGTTCCAGCATGACCACAAAGACCGAAATATCATGTTTGATGATTATGATACATTCAGTTGTACTATAAACCACAAGAAACATTTTCATCCGAATAATCCAGAAATGCCGGATGACTAATTTTTTTCTAAATACAAACATTATCCTTAATTATTTTTTTGTTAATGGGATATGTTAATGAGGGAAGATAAATATGACGAATTACATCTTTTGCAAGACATCTTCGTATATAATAACTTCCACGAGAGGTATTCTATGAATCGCAGACAAAAGAAACTTAGAAACAAACAAGATTTTCTTAATCTTTTTAATCAACTTAAACCTAATACAAATTATGAAGATTATAACGGGGTTTCTTGTGTTGCTCCTGTTAGTACTGTTGAGCAGCTGGAAAAAAGTGCTGAGTATGAAAAAGATTTGTTTAAGCTGTGCAACATTCCATATAATCAGATTTACTTAGCATATTTTTATAAGGGCTATAATAGCTTTGCCGAGTTTTTGGCACTATGGTCTTTTGGATTCAGGAATCTGGAGGCTATAGATAGAATAATTGAGGCTGATAAAAAATATTTATTTGCAGACCAGGTTTTTGATTACGGAATGTTTGCTGAATATAAAGATGAAAACTGGATACGAAAAAATGATAATACTTATGAAGAATTAAAAAAGATTAACATAATACAAGTCTGTTTTTCTTTTAAAGAAACTCCATATCTTTTGGAAAGAGTCCGTATTCTTCTACGTTGTTGTGGTGAACCGTTAGCCGGCGATATTATTGTACAGTTTTTGCATCATCCAAAAAAAATCAAAGGCTGCATAAATAAATACACAAGAACTTATAAAAAAGTTTATTTGTTTGATATTTTTATTGATGAAATATTTAATGCCACTGATGATTTTCTGAATGAGATAGCATTGCCAAAAATAAAAAATGAGGGATTTACAAAAAAAGTATACTTAGAATTAGTTGAAATATTATGTGAAGGTCTTGAGTCAGAAGAGTTGCTTCCTCCAAAAACTAAAATCACTTATTCGTATGGCCAGGAAAATCTTAAATGGAAAACTGGACCTTATAAGTTTATTGTGCCAAAAAAAGCAGCTTTTGTTTATAAAATGAATAACAAGATATTTGATGCAACCGGTTCATTTCTTGATTATGACGCAACAAAATATGAAATTACCGAAGTCTGTTTTAAAAAAGGAATGCAATATAAAGCTGCATTGGAAATAGCTATTGATGTAAATAACCATTTTTTCATAGAAAGTATTCATCTTCCAAAAAGAAAAACCAATTTTCTAACCGATGCTGATAACCTGATAATTGAACAATGGTGTAAAATAAAAAATGTCCAATATGAATATCTCCCTCTTGCATAAAAAAAGGCTGCCTTTTCAGACAGCCTATAAATAATTTACAACAAAAAAATATTTTTCGATGCTTAAATGTTTCGATTTTTGCGTTTAACTATTCGCGGTTTACTCGTTTGATGAAGCAAGGGCCGTCTGGAGTTGCAGCACCCGGATCATACTGAATGATTACGGTTACTTTCTGAACAGCTGCTACTGTTACAGGGATGTCCAAATCAACGTCGAATACTTCGCCAGCTTTGATGTTTTCGATGTATGGAGCATTTTCAATATCACTGAGTGGCATCCACCATGCGCATTTTTCTGAGTTGTCGATTAAGTAGAAGCAGATTTTAGAAATATCTTTGTCTGCTTTTGCGTGCCAGATGATGTGAACTTTATCGCCAATTACAGGAAGATCATCACCAAAGTAATTTGTTACTTCAGGACGGCACTTGTAATTTTCAACTACAGACATATCCTGAACACCGTTAATCCAAGGGTATTCAGTTGCCATTTCACAGAAAGCAGCGGCATCGTTCAAGTCGATTGTAACATACGGATTATGTGGTGTAGCTGGAACTTCGTTTCTTGTATCTGTTGATTCGCAAACGCGTTCAAAAGTGAGCTTTGCAGGTTTGTTGATTAAAGGCTGAGCCTGATCAACTGTGTCGTACTGGATGATGAAGTTGAACTCTGCGATAGGAGCAGCTGTAAGAACGAAAGTAAAATCCAAATCAAAAGGAACACCGGCAACAACGTCTTCTGCAATTGTTGTGTATTCTTCGAGCTGTTTCCAGTAATTTGCCTGCTGGCTTGGGTCAACTAAACAACCAAAAAGAACTGGTAAATCTGTGTCAGATACAGCACGTGCCTTGATGTAAACTGTATCACCAATCTGTGGCTTATCTTTTTTTACGAATGATGTAAAGTCGCATTTTGCCTGATAGTTTGGTCCATACTGATTAAATACGATGTCGCAAACTTCGCCAGAATCAATTAAGTCAAAAGTGTATTCGCGTGGATGTACTGATTCTACTTTTCCACCTTTTGTTGATGCACAACTTGTAAAAACAAATCCTATAAGAGCCAGAGCTGTTATAGCAATTCCAAAGAGTTTTTTCATTTAATTACCTCCAATTTATTAAATTGTTTTTCTATTCACAATTTAATAAATCATAAGGTAATTATTAGGGGATTTCCCTTAAAAGAATATCAAAAAAATTGGAAAAATAATAAATTATTCGGAGATAATAAAAAAATGCCGGGCAAAACCCGGCAATCAGTGTTTACTCTTCCGTATCGTAAACTGTAATATGCAAATCCTTCAACTGCTGCTCGTCTACCGGACTAGGACATTCATCCATTGGGCTGGCAGCCAAGTTGTTCTTAGGGAAGGCAATAACTTCGTGGATTGATTCCTCGTGGCACATAAGCATTACAAGGCGGTCAAGACCAGGAGCAATTCCTCCGTGTGGTGGCGCACCAAACTTAAATGCCTGAACAAGGAAGCCGAATGCTTTTTCTGCACGTTCGCGGCTGTATCCAACAATTTCAAAAATGCGTTCCTGCAAAGCCGGGTCGTTAATACGCATAGAACCGGAAGCCAGCTCGTAGCCGTTCAAAACAAGGTCGTAGAGGTCGCCCTTTACAGCCCCTGGATCGCTTTCCAATGTATCCCAGTACTGCTTTTGTGGCAGTGTGAACATATGGTGTTCTGTTTCCCAGTGATTTTCTTCTTCATTCCATGCAAAATACGGGAAGTCAATAATCCAGGCAAAATGGAACTCATCAGCAGGATTATAAAGGTTCAAATCTTTACCAAGCTGTTTGCGAACTGCACCAAGAGCGGTACATGCAAGCTGCCAGTTTTCATCACTTACAAACAAAAGAAGGTCGTTTTTCTCAGCACCAAGCTTACTGCAGATTTCACTTTCGTGACCGGCATAGAACTTACTGATTCCGCCTTCGAACTTGCCTTCTGCATCAATCTTCATCCAGGCAAGGCCCTTTGCTTTATAGGTTTTTGCAACTGCTTCAAGTGCTTCTATGTTTTTGCGGCTGTACTTGTCTGCAACATTTTTAACAACAAGTGCTTTAAGTCCACTTCTCTTATGACGCTGGATTTCGCGGCCCGCATTAGCAGCACCTGCCTTAAAGGCGTTAAAGTCTGCCAAACCAGCCATAAAGGCTGCATCCTGCATCTTCATATCAAAACGGAGATCCGGCTTATCGCTACCATATAAATCAAAAGCATCTTCCCAGGCAATTCGGTCAAACTTAGCAGGCAAATCGTAATTCAGTGTCTTTTTGAAGATATACTGCATCATTCCTTCTGTTGTGCTAAGAACTTCTTCGCGGTTTGTAAAGCTCATTTCCATATCAATCTGGGTGAACTCAGGCTGACGGTCGCCGCGGGCATCTTCATCACGGTAACAGCGGGCAATCTGGAAGTATTTATCAAAGCCAGAAACCATTAAAAGCTGTTTGTAAAGCTGTGGGCTCTGTGGCAGAGAATAGAACTTTCCAGGATGAACGCGGCTTGGAACCAGGTAGTCGCGGGCTCCTTCCGGTGTAGATTTGATGAAGGTTGGAGTTTCAATTTCCAAAAAGCCTTTGCCTGTCAAATATTCACGAGTAGCAAAAGCAACCTGGCTACGCAGGATGATGTTGTGCTGCATTGGTTCGCGGCGCAAATCAAGGTAGCGGTATTTCAAACGCAAATCTTCGTTAGCAACAACAAGACTTCCATCCTTCTGACGAACTTCTTCAATACTAAAAGGCAATTCCTGGCTTGTTGTAAAAACAAAAATATCGCTGGCTTCAACTTCAATTTCACCAGTTGCCATTTCAGGATTTATATCTTTATCTGAGCGGGCAGCAACTACACCTTCTACTGCAATACAATATTCGCTTTTAAGGGAAGCTGCAATTTTCTTAACATCATCGCTTGCATTATCGCCAACCATAACCTGAGTAATACCATAACGGTCGCGCAGACGAATAAAAATCAAACCGCCCAAATCTCGGGTGCGGCTTACCCAACCATTCAAAACAACTTTCTTACCAACGTCACTCTTGCGGAGTTCCCCACAAGTGACAGTACGCTTTGTATTTTCCATAATACAATTATTTTAGCGATATAGAGGATTTTGAGCAAGAATAGTGATTATTATGTCGACTTCTTCAATTCTTCTTATACATCTCTTTTAACGTAATCAATTTTATTCTGTCCCCATCTTCCTTTTCCTTATCAAGCATCCATTTTGAAAAACCTGAAAGAGAGAAGAACAAAAATTGAACTTCGGAAAACGAATGGTCTATTAAACCTTTTCGTAATACAAGGGCATCATAAACACTTTTATCTATTTCTTCATTTTTGAATTTACATTCACCTAAAACCGCCTGCTTAGCTCCCATATCTACGCCGACAACATCAATATCCGTCTGATTGTGATTATGGTCATTGCCCCACCAGGTTCCAGTCATCGTTACATCACAATGCAGATTACCATCCAAACCTTGCAAAAGAGTATAATATCTGCACATCTGCTCAAAAACGCTTCCCATAAATTCATGGAGCCGGGGCTTTACATTTTTCAAATAATATTTTTCACCACGGTTCATCTCAATTGTAGATTTTGCAGACGGAATAAATTTGTACCAAAATCGATACATTCCATCAGTAATTTCATATTTGCTTTTTTTCTTATTTTTTTCTTCCGTAATTGCAGTGATTTTTGAAATTATTCCTGTTGTCATAAGGCCCGAAAGAATATAAGAAAGAGCTGCCGTAGAAAGATGAGTTTTATCTGCAATTTCATTCATTTTGTTTACGCCACCAGAACATACTTCTATAACCGTATTGTAATTTGCAATGCTTCGGAATTCCTGCGTAAGAAGATTTGTCGGTTCTTCATACAAATAACCTGAAGTTTTAAAAAAATTATTGATGATATTTTCATCAAGGCTAAGATTATCATCAAAAAGAGAAAGATATTTTGCTACACCACCTGTAACTCCATAAACAATTGCTTTTTCTTCCGGTGTATATTTTGAAACAAAGCGGGCAGCTTCAATATAATTAAAAGGCTTAAGAAAAATCTGATTTGAACGTCTGCCAAAAATCGGACTTTTTTCACTCAGGATTTCCTTTTCCATAAAGCTTATTGCTGAACCACATATAATCAGATAAATATTTGATTTTGCTAGTTTTGTATCTATCACTCTTTGAAAAATGGAAAGAAAAGATGAATCCGCTTGTGCAATATACGGTATTTCATCAAGGGCAATTACTGTGCGCTCATTCTTACATTGATTAACAACAAACTCAAAAAAATTGTCCAAATCTGTAAATAATGCACCTTTTGCAGACGGAACTAAATCTGCTATGAATTGTTCAGACCATTTTTGTACATTTATTTCTAATGAGCTTTCTGATGCCGTATAATAAGAACTACGCTTGTTTTTTAGAAAATGTCTTATTAATTCAGATTTTCCTATTCTTCTTCTGCCATAAATAACAGTCATCTGAAAACCAGTTTTGTTATAGGTTTCTTCTAAAACTCGAAGTTCGGTTTCTCTTCCATAAAACATGATTATCTCCACACAATCTAATATATTTTACTAAAACTTGTTTTACTAAAATATATTTTACTAATTACTGATTAAATTGACAAGATATGGATTCTGTTATTATTTTTACCCTTCATCATACAACTTAAGTTCCGGGTAATAAGCCTGAATCAGCAGAAAATGTGTATCGCGGGTCCAGAGAGGGATATCGTACTTCATTGCGGTAAAGGCAATCAGGGCATCGGCAAAAGGAACTGCTACACCGTTGGAGCGCAGAGTCTGGAGGATAAAACCGGAGCCTTCCCAGTCGTAATCATCGTTTATCAAATAATCAAAAGTTTTAAACGCTTCAAGATAGTTGTCTATTTCGTAATCTGATCTTGCACCATGAATTACTTCAGCCCGGACAGCACCACAAAGACCAATATCCATTGTATCAATTTTTTTTGCCAGATCAGAATCTCTGGAACGAAAATAATCAATCATAATATTTGAGTCTGCAAGAACCATCAGCCCAGCCTCCTCAATTCGTTTACGGCTTCTTCGTCTATATCAAGCGGACCAATTTCATCCATAATCATTTTTCTATCCAGCTTCCTCTTTGCCGGAATAATTGGCGGAACATTCTCGCGGATTTTTTTGATAAAGGCTTTTCGGCGTTCTTCCTGTTCTTTTGTCTGAACAACTTTAATCGGCCGATTCATAAACATAACAAAACGGTCGTACTCTTCTACCGAAATCATTACGCATTCTGGAACATTGTTTTTTACAATCACGCGGATTCCTTCGGTTTTTACTTCATCAATAATTTTGCCGGCTTCACCTTTGTTTAAGCGGCTGATTGGAACAAATGAATGAATCAACTTTGCAGCAGTAACGTTATCATAATTTGGAATTGCCATACACACCCCCTAACAGGTTTCATAAAACCTATATATTTATCATTATATTTCTCTGTTAAATATAATGATAAATCAGGGGATTATATTTGTCAATAAATTAAAACTCGTATCCAATAAACAGTGCTTTAAGGTCTGCTTTGCCGGTAATTCCGAGTACGCTGTAAATATGCGATAAATCTTTTTTGATGGCACTTTCACTTACATTCCAGGTGATGGCGAGAGCTTTGATTGTAGTGTTGTTCAAAACAATTTCTTTGATGCAATCCTTCTGGCGGTCGGAAAACTTGTAGTTGTCCAGGGTGATTGAATCGGAATCTTTTTTTTCGTAAACATGGCGGAACAGCAGATTTATGCAGCCAATTGTACAGAATGAAAACAATGTAATTCCTGCGTATTCAAAAAATGTTCTTGCACCGTAAGGCACAACTAACACAAGCTTTGCAAACTCAATCACAAGAAAAACCACAAGCCTTCTTTTAGAAGCATGCCTGTTTTCTAAAAGCATCAGAATAAAAAGAATTGATGTTAGAAAAAGTGCGGTGTAGATTCTGCCGGTATACAGATTTGAAAATGTAAGCAGTTCAAGTGCAGCATAATAAAGAGTGTGTTTATTAAAAAAGAAAAAAGTAAGAATACAAAGGATGAGAGCAACTGCTTCTGCTGAATATGAAACAGCTTTTGAAAATGGCATGATGCTCTGTTCATAAGAAAAATCGGTGAAAATATTCAGAACAAGCATAACCATCAGATAGACAAACCCAATGATAGCCATCAGCCGAAAAGGTTTGTCCATAAACTTTTTGTAATTCATCACTTTTTATCTCCCTGCGTAATATTATAACATATTTCTCGCAAACAGTTAGTGTCAATTTAATTAAAATATTTATAAATAGTATTGTAAATTGTATCTTCTCCATTGAGCCAGTCTTCAAATACTTCACACGCTTCTACATCCGGCATTGTACCGCGGTGAATGTCTGAATGGGTAACTTCTTCAGCTCGTTTGTACAATGTTTCAACATGGTCATCAATCTGATTAGGGAATGCAAAATTACACTGAAGATATTTCAAAACATTTGAATATGGAACATCTGTATAATTAAAAATTGCCTGTCCTGTTTCTTCACCAAAAACAACTGCCTCAGGAAAGATTCGTAAAAACTCATTCAGGAACCAGCAGGCTGCAGAATAAGTTCTGCCCGTAGTAATAATAGCAAGATTGTATTTTTCAAAGGTTTCTTTATTGTCGTATAAAAGATGACTCAGTAACGTTACAATCTCCGGACTTCCACCGCCATTAAGTCTCAAGTCAAAAACAATCGTATTATATGAATCTGAATTAAGCTCTGCCATCAAATCTTCAAAAAAGTTGATTGGACGATATTCGGTATTGCACCAGACCCGATTAAAATGAGCATAAACCGTGCCGTTTTCCTTTGAAGCTTTTACACTATAATCAACATTTCTGTCCTGTACAGTAAGCACAGGATTTTCTTTTCGTGGAAAAAGATAACTAAACTTTGTTTCAGAAATATAGACCGGCTTACAACTAAAGCTTTCAATTGTGCCATCATCTTTCTGAAGTTTGATTTTTATCTTTCTATTTTTTTCCACCAATCCAACACGATTCAAATTATCATAAGAAATGGTACTTTCAAGATAATATTTTACGCTGCAAGGATTTTCATACGGAATATATTTAGATAGTCTTTCTAAAACTTCTTCAATTGGAACCCCACCAACTTCCAGCACTTTTGCGCCAAGATATTTTTCATACTGCTTTGCAGCAATGACAATGTGAATATCATTTCCAAAGCATTTAAAAATGAAAGGTAAAATATTTGCTGTAAAATCTTGATTATCCTTTGTAGTAGTCAACCGTAAATGTGCTACATGGTAACCGCAAATTATTTCCTGCAGGCGGTAAATACATTCTTTGCGGTCAATTTTTCCGTCAGCTAAATCAGCCTTAATCTGCTCAAATGGTTCAGGGTCGTAAAGCTCTTTTAACGCCGAGTATTCCATATCAAGCTGAATGCAATAAACATCACGAAGTAAATCCTCCGTGCTGAATGTTTGCTTTGTTGTTGCACAGGAAGCCATACCAAAAATCAGCACGAACAGCAGTAAGGCTGAAATAACCAACGGATTTTTTTTCATAGATATTTCCTATTTTTTTGCAATTTCAGAAATGCTTGTTACAACACCAGCGAGACTTTGCAAATCTGATGGAATAATAATCTTTGTTGCCTGACCGTCTGCAGCACTTTCAAAGGCTTCCAGACTGCGGAGCTTAAGAACCTTATCGTCCATGCCGGCATCTTTGAGCATCTTAAGACCTTCAGCCTTTGCCTGCTGAACTTCACGAATAGCTTCGGCTTCACCTTTTGCCTTCTGAATAGCAGCTTCCTTGTGAGCTTCGGCTTCAAGAATCATAGCCTGCTTCTGTCCTTCAGCTTCAAGAATTGCAGACTGTTTGTGACCTTCGGCAATCAAAATCTGTTCACGGCGTTCTCGTTCAGCTTTCATCTGTTTTTCCATTGCTTCGCGAATTGCCTGCGGCGGTTCAATGTTTTTAACTTCAACACGGTTTACTTTAATTCCCCAAGGGTCTGTTGCTTCATCAAGAATAGTACGCATTTTTGTGTTGATTACATCACGGCTTGTAAGAGATTCATCAAGTTCAAGTTCACCAATAATGTTACGCAAAGTTGTAGCACTAAGATTTTCCAAAGCATTGATTGGTTTTTCAACACCATAAGTATAAAGCTTAGGATCTGTAATCTGGAAGTAAACAACAGTATCAATCATCATTGTTACGTTATCTTTTGTAATTACAGGCTGTGGTGGGAAATCAAAAACCTTTTCCTTAAGTGAAACTTTTTTTGCAACACGATCAATGAAAGGCATTTTTATATGAAGACCAACATTCCAGGTTCCGTGGTAACCTCCCAATCGTTCAATTACAAACGCATTTGACTGAGAAACAATTCTAATGTTCGCAATCAACACAACCAACAGCAATACGATAATTGCAATAATTACATAAATCATTTTCTAAATCTCCTTTACATACGCCGTAACACCGGCAATTTCTTCTACAACACACTTACTGCCTTTTTCAAGAACAACGTCCTCTTTTACAGCAGCAGTCCATTCCATACCATCGATTTTTACAGAACCTTTGTCGAGCATTGTGATTTTCTTTGTCACCACAGCAATCTGTCCGATTATTCGCTCATAATTTGTTGCAATCTTTTTTTGATTCAACTTTTTCTTTACAACAGGACGTGTAAAAATCAAAAGAATCAAAGCCAGCACAACAAAAATAAACAGCTGAACACCAAACGGAATTGGCGTGAAGGCAAGGAAAACCATCAGGAATGCACTGATTCCAAACCAGATGGTTGTCAGGGAAAGAGTAAGTGATTCAATCACCACACAGATGATAGTCACTGCTACCCAAACCCATGGCAGATTATCCCGTAAAACCGAAACAATACTTTCCATCGCTATTACCTCGTGATTTTAATATAAGGCTAAATCCCCGCAAAAACAATGGTGACCTTGGTTACTTTTGGGGTAACTTTTGTCACCCCTGTATTTTTGAGTAAATCGAGATATGAATAATGATTTTATTTTTTCAATTTATACCAGAGTGTTCCGTCATCGTTGTGCAGCTCAAGAGATTTTTCCTTTTTACGGGATGTACCGTCTGGGTTGAGGGAATAGAGTTTCCAGTTTTTGCTTTTACCATTGGTCGTTGCGCCATCCAAAATTACCAGCTTACCGTTTGAACCAAGAGCCACAGCTAAACTTCCACTGCCAGAATATTCTGTTGTAAGATTAACTGTAGAACGTGTGATTGAATTTGCAGGAATTGCGGCTGTCTTTTTCCCATATTCGTAAAGCTTTTCGTTCTGGTTGCCACTCCAGCTACAGGAGAAAATAAACCAGCGTGAATCATCAACTTTTACTCCTGCAACAGAAGCAAAATCATCGGCAGGAATAAAAGCTGTCTGCGACGGAATGTTTTTAGCTGCACCCGGTAAGGTAACACTAACAAAAACGTCCTCATCGCTGTAAACAAAATAACCTTTGCCACTGTTCCAGCTAAAGAAGTTAGATGCTTTTTCATCAGCTGATGAAAAGCCTGTTTTTCCAGGTTGACCTGAAGCTAAATATTTTGATACAAAACTTTTCAGGCTTGAATCGTCCCATTCATCACCTACAACTATACCGCCCAATCTTGCCACCAGTGCATCCTTTGAAGAGACTTGTTTGCCTAAACTAACACCAGGAACACCACCATCTTCAGAGATATTAAAAAACTCCGCCGGAACATTATTCCAGGCTCCTCCCTTTTGGGCAATTGCCTTAAGCTCTGTCTGCGGCGTGATTGTATAAGCTGCAGCTTTTTCAAACGGTTTTATTCTGAACTCACGGAAGATGCGGGCTGCAACAGGAACTCCAGCAATCTCTGCAGGATTGTTAGCCTGATCACAGTAACCGGTAATCTTTACAGA